>ERZ1090865.5-NODE-5-length-222485-cov-68.119327_pt1 | contig 222485 bp, 186 predicted proteins | sample MGYA00478478_ERZ1090865 | MGnify/ENA primary metagenome ERZ1090865 (study PRJEB33644, sample SAMEA5815715) | chicken gut metagenome | biome: Chicken; feature: Gastrointestinal Tract; material: Caecum | place: Ireland | collected 2019-01-01 | study: A study of the... | reverse complement strand
CATCGTATCCATAGTTGCAATGATATAAAGTCCTCCATTCCTCCGTGTACCCCGTCCCGCTCGGATCGGCAAGCGCTCTTTTTTGTTCGATGCGTCCGTCGATCACCCAAGCATGACCTTTGCGAACAGTCATATCGGCTCCGCTTGTATACACCGGCAAATTGAACGATGTAAGCATCATATCGACCTGATTCGTACTGTAATTCACATCCAATGCCATTTTGAACCGGAAATTCCTTAAGAAATAAGATACCGCACCGTTCTTTCCGGAAGTACCATCATATCCATTATAATTCAGATCCAACTCACCACCGAGAACAAACATCAGCCATGCCACAGCCCTCGATCCTACCGAATCATCTTCTGATTCATAAGTATATTTGCCGGCATCCATATCGCGGAAGATCGCCTCCCAGTCGATTTTCTCGCCGTTGATGGTTTTCAGATCTTCGGGAAAAATATAATTCCGCTGCCAATAATATTTATATAATACAGATGTGATGATCTGCGCCACTGCAACGGCCACACAACCCGTATACTCCCCATTCGATATATATTTCTTTACATAATAGTTATAGGGTCCGTCCTGATTCCATTTCACATAGGTCAGAATCGGCGTCTTTTCGATCGTACGCCATACTTGGCTGACGAGATAGGGGGAGGGAGCATCCGTAGGCGACACGGAATCGTCCGGAAAATCCTCGCTCAGGCTTTGCACATACTCCACCAGCTCGGGTCGCAGTGCCGGATTTTCCGTATCGGGATCGTCCGCAAGCGAAGCCGCCACGAATTCTGCGGCCGAAAGATTACCCTGCTCCGTAACGGCGATTACCGACGGGATGCGGTCGTCGGCTCCCAAGATGGCGTAGCCGCCGTCGTTGTCGAAATTCACGATGTGGATCAGATCCCCGATTTCGTCCGCCGCTTCCGACCGCGTGGCGGCCGTCAACTCCGAAGCCGCGAGCGTCTCGACGCTCCTCACGCTGCGTCCGCCCCCGCGCGTCGTGCCGTCGATCTCGCAGAGCAGACCGTCGAGATCGGCCAACGCCTGTGCGACCGGTACCTTATGAGGATCACGAGGCGGTTCCGCAGGAGTGTCCGTCCCATCCTGCACGCATGCCGCAAAAAACAGAGAAAATACGAATACGGACCCGAAGAATAGACTGAACCTTTTCATAAGCAAACAATTTAAGCGATAATCAAAGATAACACAATTCATCCTTGCGGCACAGGCCCTTGACCTAACAGCGCATCAACGAGCCTTTAAGCATTATAATACCCGAAACGGCCGTCGCGAAGCAACCGCACGAGAAGGGCTCCGAGGGGGGGGAAATTCCCGATTTCGCGGCAGCGTCCGGCTCCGTATCATACCCTGTTTCCGCGAAGCCGCGAACCGTTTTCCCGACTGCGGCGGAGCCCATGCATGGAGGAGGTATGGTAAAAGAGGGCGGCGAAAAACGCCACCCTCTCCCACGCAGAACAACAGACATCCATCCGGCATTCGGTGAATGCAATGGAAAAATGTTCCGGAGGCGCTTCGTAAGAAACATTTTTCCGACTCCGTCCGCGGTGTTGAGGCGCACCCGTCGAATTACGTAGACAAAATTATCCATTCCTCTTACGGGTGGTGCAGTTTTTCTCCTTTTTTCATATCATAGGTCCCTAAAATTGTATATATTATTGTACTTTCAGCCGTTTTTTCGACCGAATATTTTATATTTATTGCATCCGGCCTCCTCCCGCGTCGGACCGAAGCGCCCGCTCCGAAAACGAAAGCCTTTCAAAAAATTTACTATTTTTGCAATATCTTTGCACACCGGACGTTAAGGAATCAACGGAAAACACATACCACAGAAATGAGCGAAGTCATCAACATCAAAGAACTCAACGAGCGGATCGAGCGCGAAAGCGTCTTCGTCGATACGCTGCGCACCGAAATCGGCAAGGTGATCGTGGGTCAGACCCATCTGGTCGATACGCTGCTGATCGGCCTGCTCTCCAACGGGCACATCCTGCTCGAAGGCGTGCCGGGACTGGCCAAAACCCTCGCCATCACGACCCTCGCCAAGGCCGTGGACGCCCAGTTTTCGCGCATACAGTTCACGCCCGATCTGCTGCCGGCCGATCTCATAGGCACGCTGATCTATTCGCAGAAGAACGAGGAGTTCATCGTCAAGAAAGGCCCCGTGTTCGCCAACTTCGTGCTGGCGGACGAGATCAACCGCTCGCCCGCGAAGGTGCAGTCGGCGCTGCTCGAAGCCATGCAGGAGCGGCAGGTAACCATCGGCGAGGAGACCTATCCCCTGCCGCAGCCGTTTCTGGTGCTCGCCACGCAGAACCCGCTGGAGCAGGAGGGCACCTATCCTCTGCCCGAGGCACAGGTCGACCGCTTCATGCTCAAGGCCAAGATTTCCTACCCCAAGAAACAGGAGGAGCGCGACATCGTGCGCATGAACCTCTCGGGCTCGGGCATGCCCGAAGTGAACAAGGTCATCTCGCCCGAGGACATCGTGAAGGCCCGCCGCGTCGTCGAGGACGTCTACATGGACGAGAAGATCGAAAAATACATCATCGACATCATCTTTGCCACGCGCGAACCGGCCGAATACAACCTCCAGAAACTCCAGTCGCTGATCGCCTACGGCGGTTCGCCTCGTGCGTCGATCTCGCTGGCCAAGGCCGCCCGCGCCTACGCCTTCATCCGCCGCCGCGGCTATGTGATCCCCGAGGACGTGCGGGCCGTCTGCCACGACGTGCTGCGCCACCGCATCGGCCTCACGTACGAAGCCGAGGCCGAGAACATCTCCTCGGAGGAGATCATCACCGACATCCTCAACAACGTAATCGTACCCTAACGATGCAGGAGAGCGAGAACGATATTCTCAGGCGCGTCCGCAAGATCGAGATCAAGACCCGCGGTCTTTCCAACGAGATCTTCGCCGGAAAGTACCACACGGCTTTCCGCGGACGGGGCATGTCGTTTTCCGAAGTGAGGGAGTACCGCGCGGGCGACGACGTGCGCGACATCGACTGGAACGTTACGGCCCGTTCGTCGAAACCCCACATCAAGGTCTACGAAGAGGAGCGCGAACTGACGATGATGCTTCTCGTGGACGTGTCCGGTTCGCGTATGTTCGGCACCGCCGAACGGCTCAAAAAGAACGTCATGACCGAGATCGCCGCCGTGCTGGCCTTCTCCGCCGCGCAGAACAACGACAAGGTGGGGTGCATCTTCTTTTCGGACAAGGTCGAGAAGTTCATCCCTCCGAAAAAGGGACGCAGCCACATCCTGACGATCATCCGCGAGCTCGTCGGCTTCCGCCCCGGGTCGGCAGGCACGAAGCTCTCGGAGCCGATCCGCTTCCTCACCAATGTAAATAAAAAGCGCTGCACGACCTTCATCCTTTCGGATTTCATGGATTCGTCGAACGACCGGGAGGCGCTGGACGATGCGCTGAAGATCGCCGGAGGCCGCCACGATCTGGTCGGAATACGCGTCTACGATCCGCGCGAAACGGAGCTTCCGGACGTGGGCATCCTCGAATTGCAGGACGCCGAGACGGGGCGCAAGGTCTGGACCGACACCTCGTCGCGCGCCGTGCGCGACCACTACGCCGAATCGTGGAGGCGCCGTTCGGACGAGATCGAACATACGCTCCGGCACAACCGCATCGACACGGCCACGGTCTCCACGGAGTGCGACTATGTCGTCGAACTGATTAAACTCTTCAAACAACGATGAGTAGTTTCCGTTACATGGCTGCAATCGCCCCCGCACCTGCACGAACGGGCCTCCGGTCCGATTCGGCGGACCGGCACGTTCCGAGCCTCCGCCGGGGCCGTTCCCCGAAAGAGGGCGAAGCATGCGGACCCGACCGAAAGAGCGGGAGGACAGCGCACCGGCCCGAAGCACAGAATCGGAGGACGGTTCGCTCAGGCGGGCAGAGAGGCGGACGGAGCCGCATGCCCGGATGCTTCGGCGCTTTCGCCGCCGCCCTGTTTGCGGCGGGCATCGCCTCGGGACAGGAGCAGCCCTCGGTCCGGGCCCGCATCGAACCCGACAGCATCATGATCGGCGACCGCTTCGAATACGTGATCGAGGTGGACAAGGATCAGGTGCAAGTGGTGGAGTTCCCCGAATTCCACCCCGACGGCAGCGGCATCGAGTTGGTCCGGAGCCTGCCCGTCGATACGCTCGCACGCGATGGCCGTGCACAGAAGCTCCGCAAACGCTACGTGCTGGCCGCCTTCGACGAAGGCAACTACGCCCTCGGCAAGGCCGGCGTGCTCTATGCCGGCAAGAACATCGTGGACACGCTTTACAGCGACGACTCGCTCTACCTGCACGTCGCTACCTTCCAGATCGACTCCACGTCGCACTCGATCTACGACCTCAAGGCGCAGAAGACGCTTCCGTTCCGCTTCGGCGAGGTGAGCGGCTACGTGAAGTGGGGGCTTCTGGCGCTGCTGGCGCTGCTCGCGGCACTCTATGCCGCACAAAAGCTGCTCGCCCGCCACGGACGCAGCGTGGGCAGTCTTTTCCGCTCCGCACCGCCGCAGCCGCCGCACGTCGTGGCGATTCAAGCGCTCGAAGCGCTGCACCACCAGAAACTCTGGCAGAACAACCGGTACAAACTCTATTATTCGGGACTTACCGACATTCTGCGCACCTACATCGCCGCCCGCTATGGGATCGGAGCCATGGAGATGACCTCCGACGAGATCATCGAAGCCATGCGCCGCATCGACGACATGCCCCAGAAGAGCGCCATGGACCTCACGGCCATTCTGCGCGACGCCGACCTCGTGAAGTTCGCCAAGGCCACGCCCGACGCCGAACAGAACGAGGCGGACTACTTGAAAGCCTACTACTTCGTCGAGGAGACCAAACTCGTCGAGGAGGAGCCTGCGGGCGATAACGAACCATCCGCACCGGAGTCATGAAACAGCATACGATCATCCGCTTCCTGCTCTGCCTCGCGGCAATCGCCTTCTCAGGCGCCGCCGCGGCACAGCACATGCCCGAGCGCAGCCTCGTGCGCAAAGGCAACCGCCAGTACGACAAGGGGAACTACGAACAGAGCATCGAACGCTACACGCGGGCGCTCGAAGCCGCTCCGCAAAGTTTCGAAGCGGCCTACGATCTGGGCAACGCACTCTACAAGGCCGAGCGCTACGACAAGGCCGCCGAAACGATGCGCGCCGCGGCGGCCGACACGCTGCGCACGGACGCCGAACGTGCCGAAGCCTTCTACAACCTCGGCAACGCCCAATTCAAACAGGAACAGTACAAGGAGGCGCTCGAAAGCTACAAACAATCCCTGCGGTTCAACCCCGCCGACGAAGAGGCCAAATACAACTATGCCTACACCAAGCGGCTGCTTCAGGAGAATCGACAGGACCGGCAGCAGGATCAAAACGAAAAACAGGACCCAAACGAGGAGCAGCAACAGAACGGGCAGAACGGGCAGGACGGACAGCCGGAGGATGGCCGGCAGGACGAGCAGGAGCAGCCGGCCGAACCCGAAGAGGAGCAGGGCGACGAACGGAGCGCCGAAGCGCAGGCTGCGCCCGAAGGCATCTCGCCCGAGGAGCAGGAGCGGATGCTCGACGCCATACAGGCTCAGGAAGACAGGACACAGGAAAAACTGAAGGAGAAACAGGGCGTCGTGGTACGCGGTAAAAAGAACTGGTAAAGATGACATTCGCACATCCATATTTTCTCTGGCTGCTCGCGGTACTGATCCCCATGACGGCATGGTACGTCTACCGCACGCGACGGGGCGGCGCCGCGATCCGCATCTCGACCGTCGCCGGCGTCGTCCGCGCACCGAAGACCGTGCGCTACTTTCTGCGCCACGTGCCGTTCGTGCTGCGCTGCGCCGCCGTGGCGCTGCTCGTCGTCGCACTGGCGCGCCCCCGCTCCGCGGAGCACAACAGCCGCACGAATGCCGAAGGCATCGACATCATGCTGGCGATCGACGTTTCGGGGTCGATGCTGGCACGCGACTTCCGCCCCGACCGCATCACGGCGGCCAAGGAGGTCGCCGGCACCTTCATCGCCGACCGCTACGGCGACCGGATCGGTCTGGTGGTCTTTGCGGGCGAAGCCTACACGCAGAGTCCTCTGACGACGGATCAGGGGACGCTGCAAACGCTCCTGAGCCGCATACGCAGCGGCCTCGTCGAAGACGGCACGGCCATCGGCAACGGACTGGCCACGGCCATCAACCGCCTGCGCGAGAGCGACGCCAAGTCGAAGGTCATCATCCTTCTGACCGACGGCGAGAACAACGCGGGACAGATCGCCCCCGCGACGGCGGCCGAGATCGCCCGTGCCCAAGGCATCCGGGTCTACACGATCGGCGTCGGCACCCGCGGCAAGGCTCCCTATCCCTATCTCGACATGTTCGGCAACATCACCTACCAGATGGCCGACGTGAAGATCGACGAAGAGACCCTGCGCCAGATCGCCCGAACGACCGGCGGCGAATACTTCCGCGCCACGGACAAATCCAAGCTCGAAGCGATCTACGAGCAGATCAACCGGCTCGAAAAGAGCAAGGTCGAAATCTCCGAATTCACCGTCTACCACGAGCAGTACCTCGGTTGGGCGCTGGCAGGGCTGCTGCTGCTGTTGGCCGAGTTCCTGCTGTCGAATCTCGCACTGAAAAAATTACCCTAAGCCATGTTCCGATTCGCACATCCGCAATATCTGTGGCTGCTGCTGGCCGTGCCGGCTCTCATAGCTCTCTACTGGGCCGCCGCGCGAAACCGCCGCAAACGCCTCGCCCGCTTCGGCGATCCGACGCTGCTGCGCGGACTGATGCCCGAGGTCTCGACGGGCCGCGTCCGGCTCAAATCCATCCTCTTCACGGCGGCCGTAGCGCTGCTCGTGCTGGCGCTCGCACGGCCCCAATGGGGTTCGAAGCTCCGCGAGGAGACGTCGGAGGGCATCGAGATGATGCTCGTGGTCGACGTCTCGAACTCGATGCTGGCCGAAGATTTCGCCCCCAACCGTCTCGAACGCACCAAATACGCCATCGACAGACTCTTCGACGGTCTCCGGCAGGACCGCGTGGGACTGGTCGTCTTCGCCGGCGAACCCAAAGTACAGCTTCCGATCACCTCGGACTACCGCATGGCGAAGGCTTTCGCCCGCAAGATCGACCCCTCGCTGGTAGCGGTGCAGGGCACGGCCGTCGGCAAAGCGCTCTCGCAGGCGTTGATGTCCTTTTCGAGCGAGACCGAGCAGAATCACAGCCGCGTCATCGTGCTGATTACCGACGGCGAGAACCACGAAGACGACGCCGTCGCCGTTGCCGAGCGGGCCAAGGAACTGGGTATCCGCATCTTCACGATCGGCATCGGCACGCCTGAGGGAGCTCCGATCCGCATCGGCGGCGAGTTCATCCGCGACGAAAAGGGCGACATGGTGGTCTCGAAACTCGACGAACAGATGTTGCAGCAAATCGCCGACATCACGGGCGGAGCCTATGTCCGGTCGTCGAATCAGTCGGTCGGACTGGACGAAATCGTACAGAGCATCAACCGGATGGAAGCCACGGAGCTCTCGACCGTCAAATTCGAGGAGTACAACGAACAATACCAGTACCTCGTAGGGCTGGCCCTGTTTCTGCTGCTCGCGGAGTTCTTCCTGCTCGACCGCCGCAATCCGTTGCTGGCGCGGTTCAATATCTTCCGCGAGGAGCGACCGGAGTAGCCGCACCTGTCGTCCGCTCCTCCCGCAGTCGGAGCAGACTGCCGGTTCCGCGAAACCGGCCTCTTTTCTCTACCTCGTTCCACGCCGGCGCAGCCCCCGGACGCGGGTTCGGAACGGGCAGCGGCAATGCCGCGAAGATCGTCCCGCCCCCTCCGCATGCGGCGGATGCGCATTGTTCGGCGGCCTGCGCTGCGCCGTCCGTCGGCGAGACGCCGCCGGAACATCAGTGGGGGGAGATCGTTTTTAGGGAGAAATTTCCCCGATTCGACGAGAAATAGTTATCTTTGCCTCGCAAGTCCGCCTTGTCGCTGCCCGACCGTCGGGGAGAGGAAAGTCCGGGCAACACAGAGCACCGCGCAAGCTAACGGCTTGATATCCGTGAGGGTATAGGAGCGTAACAGAGAATGACCGCCTGTACGGGACTTGGCGTTTCGTGTGCAGGCAAGGGTGAAAAGGCGGGGTAAGAGCCCACCGCGGAGGCAGCGATGTCGTCCGGCCGTACGTCTCGCGGGTTGCAAGACCATGTATACCGGCAATCAAGGGCTGCTCGTCCGATGCCGGGGGGTAGGTTGCTTGAGACGGCGGGAGACCGCCGCCCTAGATAAATGACAAGGGCCCCGGAAGGGGTACAGAACCCGGCTTACAGGACTTGCGATTAAAAAAAGGGGCTGTCTAACAAGTTTTAGACACCCCTTTTTATTCGTACCTGCTATTCGGGAATTTTTTCCGAATACGCAATTCCCAAAGGATTGAAACAGCTTGTCAGACAGCCCCTTTTATCCATTCTATCGTCCGGTTCGCCCGAGCGGAGCGGTTCATGAGGTTTTTCGGACTTTCCGCCCCAGCTCCCGATCCGACCGGCAGCCAAGCATGAAATCGGACCGCCCCGCCGGTCATAAGCGAGACGCCGGACGTCCGGGCACGGAGAATCCGTGCGGCGACCGGGACGCCCGCCCCTTCCGAACATGCGGCGGCACCCGAACCGCCCGACCGCGAAAAAAGAAGTCGCTCGGACGAGGGGCCGGCAATACACCGGATTCCGCCCCTTCCTGAAGATCGGTTTCCGCCGCATCCTCCTTCGGGCAGTCGCGGCATACTCCGTTCCCGGAACCGCTTTCCGGCACGCAGCGATACCGGAACATACGCAACCGATCCGGCGACCGCGAGCCGGGGCGGCAGCTCCGGAGCACGGCCCCTCCACGTCTCCGCTCGCCGCGGCTACCGGTATTTGTGGGAAATGAGCGTCATGAACTCCTCGCGCGTGCGGTGGTCGGAGAGGAAGATACCCGTAAAGGCCGAAGTCGTCGTCGCCGACTCCTGTTTCTCCACGCCGCGCATCTGCATGCACATGTGGCTGGCCTCGATCACCACGGCCACGCCCATCGGATTGAGCGCCTCCTGAATGCAGTCGCGGATCTGCACCGTCAGCCGTTCCTGCACCTGCAGGCGGCGGGCATAGCACTCGACGATGCGGGCGATCTTCGAGAGGCCCGTGATGTAGCCGTTGGGGATGTAGGCCACGTGCGCCTTGCCGTAGAAGGGCAGCATGTGGTGCTCGCAGAGCGAGTAGAGTTCGATGTCCTTCACCAGCACCATCTGTTTGTACTCCTCGCGGAACATGGCCGAGCGGAGAATGCTCAGCGGGTCGACCCGGTAGCCTTTGGTGAGGAACGACATGGCCTTTGCGACCCGTTCGGGGGTTTTCACCAGCCCCTCCCGTCCGACGTCTTCGCCCAACAGGCAGAGAATCGCGGCGTAATGTCCCTTCAGTTTTCCGATCGTCTCGGGATCGAAAGACTCCTCTTTGTGATACAATTCGTCCATAGGGAGTGCGAAAGTAAGCTATTTATTCAGGTTGTACAAATATTCGGCGAGCTTGCGCACGGCGCGGGCACGGTGCGAGACGGCGTTTTTCTCGGCGGCAGTCATCTCGGCGAACGTGCGCTCCGACCCTTCGGGCACGAAGAGCGGATCGTAACCGAAGCCTTCGGCACCCGTCTCCCGCTCGGCGATACGCCCCTCGACGACCCCCTCGAACAGCCGCTCCCGTCCGCCGAGGATGAGCGAAATCACGGTCCGGAATCGGGCCCGGCGGTCCGCAACCCCTTCGAGGTTTGCGAGCAGCAGCCGGTTGTTGGCCGCGAAGTCGTGTCCGTCGGTGGCATAGCGGGCCGAACGCACGCCCGGAGCACCGCCCAGCGCGGCCACTTCGAGCCCCGTGTCGTCGGCGAAACAGTCCAGACCGGTGCGGTCGTAGAGGTAGCGGGCCTTCTGCGAAGCATTGCCTTCGAGGGTCTGCTGCGTCTCGGGGATCTCCTCCGCAACGCCGCAGTCGCGGGGCGTAAGGAGCGTATAACCTTCGCCCAGCACGGCCTGCACCTCGGCGAGCTTGTGGGCATTGTTGGTTGCGAATACGATTTTCATAGGTCTCTTCATTATTTCCGGCCCCGGCTCCGGACACCCGGTCCGAAACCCGGCCGCACGGGATTACTTCATCACTTCCATGGATTCGAGCCGATGATCGAGGTCGATCTTGTCGATGATCGTCTTCACGAGCACGTCCATCTCGCCCCCCTCGGAGTAGTCGGCCGGACAGACGTGGCTCACGCGGTCGTCGTGTATGAGCTGCGCCATCTCCCGCCGGGCCCCCTTCCGATCGGGATTGTAGACCGCGATGGAGTGGCCGCCGTAGTTCTTCACGAGCCGCATGCAGGGGATGTCGGTCGTCCCGTCGCCGACGTAGATCATGCGGCGGAACGGCACGGGGCGCTCCTCTTCGGGAATGTAGCGGTTGACCAGCTTGCTGTCGAAGACCGATTCGACGCCCTTGTTGATCTTGAAGATGAACTGCGTCTTGTTCGTATAGTTCACCGCCACGGCAGGCCAGTAGGCGATGCCGTCCACGTCGTAGAGGAACGAACAGGCGTAGATCTTACGGAATTCGCGGGCGATCTCCGTCCCCTCGATGATCTCCTTCAGCCCCGAAGAGTTGATGTAGTGCAGGATGCGGATGCCGCGGGCGGCACCGTAGGCGTTGATCCGCCCGAACCACTCCCTGACGCCGCGGTAGAGCGCCACGCGGCGGCCCGACTCCTGAAAGGCTTCGCGCCTGAGCGACAGTCCTTTGGATTTGGCTTCCTGAATCATGCGGGCCATGTAGGTGAGCACCATGTCGGCATCCTGCTCCTCGGCCAGCGTATTGGCGTCGGTCCAGAACTCCTTGTTGCTCTTGCCCACGGCGGGGATGAAGTCGTATTCCTGCATGTTGCCCGGGGCGAGCGTGCCGTCGAAATCGTAGATCAGCGCAACGGTCAGTTTTTCTGCGTTCATCGGTTGCAAAACGTTTTGAAAGTCAAAGATACGACAAACCGGACGGAAAAACAAGCGCGAACGTATTTCCCGGAGCCGCCGGAGACGAAGCGTGCGGATTTTCATTATTTTTGTGCAACGAACCCATAAAACAGACCGATCATGGAATTCAAAGAGATTCTCCGCAGACGCCGCAGCGTACGCAAATTCTCGCCGCAGCCTTTGCCCGATGCAGTCGTCGACCGTCTGGTCGACGAAGCCCTCACGGCACCCTCGGCCCGCAATACCCGTTCGACGCGCCTGCTGATCGTGGACGATCCGGCGCTTCTGGCCCGCATGTCCGACATGCGCGACTACGGCTCGGCATTTCTGAAAAACGCTCCGCTGGCGGTCGTCGTGCTGGGCGAAACGGCCTCGTGCGACCTCTGGCGCGAGAATGCCGCCATCGTGGCGACGACTCTCCAGCTCGCCTGCGTGGACGAAGGGCTCGCCTCGTGCTGGGTCCACATCCACGGCCGCCCGCGCCGCAAGGACGCTCCCGACGGAGAGCGGGCCGCCGATTATCTGCGGACATTCCTGCCTATTCCGGACAACTGCGAACCGTTGTGCGCCCTCGCCGTCGGCTATTCGGACTTCACGCCGGCCGATCTGCCGCCCTTCGACAAGTCGGAGAAGATCGTCCGGGTCCAATAAAACCGGACGCGGCGGCCGCCTCCGCCGAACCGCATCCGTACCGCGAATCCGAACGCATCGTCCGGAGCGGTTCGGCATGCGGCGGCCCTCCCACCCCGGGAAGATACGGGCGGCGTTTCCGACGGATCGGGCTCATCCCGCAAGCGCACGAAAGCCCCCCAGAAGAGGAGACCCCGAAAGCCGCGGGGCAGCCTGCAAAACTTATCCGCGGATCGTCCAAAGCAGAAAAACGTCCGTCGAAAGGCGGACGAGCGACGACGAAGAGGCGGCTCCCCGCATCCGCGTAAAAACTGCTGCGAAAAATCCGGGAGCCCTCCTTGCAGAGACCGGAAATTACAGAAAGCGCAGTTCGCCGCCCTCCTCGGAGACGGTAAGGCGCACTTCGCGGCCCATATAGAGCGCCGCATTGAGGCGGCCGTGGCCCGCAGGGAAACCGAACAGTACCGGAATATCCAGCGTCCCGGCATACTCGGAAATCAGTTCGTAAACGGAGGAGCCCCATTGTTTCTCGCCGCGGATGTGCGTGAAATCCCCCACCACGAGCCCTGCGATCCGCTCCAGCCTGCCGCTGCGCAGCAGCGTCCGGAGCATCCGGTCGATGTGGTGGATGCTTTCGCCCACATCCTCAATGAGGAGAATCGTGGGCTCGGAGAAATCGTTGTCTTCGGGCATGCCGTTCATCGCACTGACGACCGACAGATTGCCGCCGGAGAGCCGCCCCTGCGCCTCGCCCGGCCGGTTGAACGGATGGGGTGCCGAGACATAGCCGCCCACACGGCCGAAGAGCGCTTCGCGCAGCCACAGGGCCGAAGTGTCGCGTTCCGCAGGCCCGGTCCGGAAATTCGAGGGCATCGTCCCGTGGATCGACTCGATTCCCGCCTTGTGCAAGGCATAGTGGACCGTCGTCAGGTCGCTGAAGCCGACCAGCCACTTCGGATCGCGGAGCACTGCCCCGAGGTCGATCCGATCGAGGACACGCACCGCACCGTAGCCGCCGCGAAAAAAGAGCACGGCCCGCAGATGGGGATTCTCCAGCATCTGCTGCAACTCCTGCGCACGCACGCTGTCCGCCGAGGCGAACCAACCGCCGCTGCGGTCGAAAAGGTGTGCGGCGAGCCGCACGCGCAATCCCCACGAACGCACCGTATCGACGGCCGCAAGATAATGTTTCATCCGGGCGGAGTCGGTCTTCGAAGAGATCGCCACGAGCCCCACGCTGTCCCCTTCCCGCAAAAATGGCGGACGGACGAACCGTGCGACACGCCGCGCGCGCTTCGGCCGCTGCGACCCGGCGATCGTCGCAATCGTACGGACGGCATCCAGCGAATCGAGACCGCCACGCATCCGGGCGCTTCCCGGCAACCGGACGGCAGCGACAACGCCGTCTGCGGAATCGGACACGGAGGCACGGACCGCGACAGCCGCCGGCGGCCGAGCGTCGCGGGCCGCACCGTCGCCGGGCCCGGGCGCCGAGGCATGCGCCGCGAAAGCCGCCGCAAGACACGCTCCTGCCCAAAGCCTCTTCGCAAATCCGCTCATGTCCCGCACACGCTACCGGCCCGTAACGGGTTTGATATCCTTGATCCGGAGCTGGGTCGTTACCGTGCCCCGGTAATGGTTCTCGACGATCTGATAGCAGACGTCGATCGGACGGCCCGAACGCACCCACTCGTAATGCGTGGGCTGTTGGAAAGCGATGGTCTGAATCGTCGTATTGGGCTTCTGACGCTGCATGAGATCCATGCGCAGATGTTCGCTTTCCATGCCGACGAGTTTCGCCCCGCCGTGGCAGATCGCACCGTAAGTAACGAACACGGGTGCCGTATTCCCGGGTCCGAAGGGTTGGAAGCGGTTCAAGTCGCGCCGGAACGCCGGCGTGATGTCCGAGAAGAGCAGTTCGCCGTCGATGTCGACCTGCGGCACGAGCATCTGCGGGTCGATATTCTCCTCGACAAAAGCGTTGAACCGCCGCGTGAATTCCGCGACATGTTCGGGTTTCATCGTGAGGCCCGCGGCATACATGTGTCCGCCGAAGTTCTCCAGCAGATCGGCACACGATTCCACGGCTTGGTAGAGGTCGAAGCCCGGAACCGAACGCGCCGAACCGGTTACATAGCCGTTGCTCATCGTCAGCACCACCGTAGGCCGGTAGTAGGTCTCGATCAGGCGCGACGCGACGATGCCCACGATGCCCTTCATCCATTTCGGATTGTAGATCACCGTGCTTTTGAGGCTCTTCATCTCCGGATTGCTCTCGATGAAATCGTGCGCCTCCTGCGTTACGCTGCGGTCGATGCTCTTGCGGTCGCGGTTGTAGGCGTCGATCACGTTGCCGAACTCTTCGGCCGTGGTTTCGTTGCCCTCCACCAGCAGCTCCACCGCGGCATGACCGCCCGAGGGGGAGGCGTTCTCGTCGTTCTCGTCCATCCGCATACGGCCCGCGGCATTGATGCGGGGGCCGATCTTGAAGACGATGTCGTCGACGGTGATGTTGTGTTTGTCCAGTCCGCAGATCTTGATGATCGAGAGCAGCCCCTTCGAAGGCTGCCGGTTGAGCCGGATAAGGCCGTAATAGGCCAGCACGCGGTTCTCGTCCACGAGCGGCACGATGTCCGAGGCGATGCTCACGACCAGCAGGTCCAGCAGCGGCTCGATCTCGGCGAAGGGGATGCCGTTGCGCCGGGCATAGGCCTCGACGAGCTTGAATCCCACGCCGCAACCCGACAATTCGTCGAACGGATAGGAGCAGTCGACCCGCTTGGGGTCCAGAACGGCCACGGCCTCGGGGATCTCGTCGGCCGGAAGATGATGGTCGCAGATGATGAAATCCACGCCTTTCTGTTTCGCATAGGCGACCTTTTCCATGGCTTTGATACCGCAGTCGAGGGCAATAATCAAACCCACGCCCTTGCGGGCGGCATGGTCGATGCCCTTGACCGAGATACCGTAACCTTCGGTATAACGGTCCGGAATGTAGAACACGAGGTTTTTGTGCCCGATGTGGCGGAGGAACTTGTACACCAACGCGACGGCCGTACAGCCGTCCACGTCGTAATCGCCGTAGACCATGATCTTCTCATTGTCCCTCACGGCCCGCTCCACCCTTTCGACCGCCCGATCCATGTCCTTCATCAGGAACGGATCGTGCAGGTCCGAAAGCTTGGGTTCAAAAAATTTCTTCGCCCGTTCTACATTGTCTATGCCTCTCTGTACGAGCAGATTCGCCAGCACGGGGGATATTCTCAGCTCGGCAGCCAGCGCCGCCGCCGCCACGGGACCCCCCTGCGGTTTCACCACCCATCTCTTTTCTATGGGCATACTTTTTATTTATTATATATTTTAACATTCAATATCTCGCTTAAATTTTTCACAAGCCGCTCTTTCACTTCGTCCGAAGCGATGCGGCATCCCGTCTCCTTTTCGATCGAGGTTACGCCTCTGTCGACGAAACCGCAGGGATTGATGTAGGAAAACCACCTGAGATCGGTCGAGACGTTGAGCGCGAAGCCGTGCATGGTTACATAACGCGACGAACGCACGCCTATTGCGCATATCTTGCGGGGCGGCACGCCTTTTTCGCAGATCCACACTCCCGAAGCTCCGGCGATGCGGCCCGCCCCGATCCCGTAGGCGGCGACTGTGCGGATCACGGCCTCTTCGAGGCTCTCGATGTACTGTCTGAGGCCGACCGCGATTTTCTCGAGATCGAGAATCGGATACCCCACGATCTGCCCCTCGCCGTGGAAGGTGATGTCGCCGCCGCGGTCGATGCGGTAATATTCCGCACCGCGGCTGCGCAGGAACTCCTCGCTCACGAGCATGTTTTCCGCATGTCCGCTCTTGCCGAGCGTGTAGACGGGCGGATGTTCCACCAACAGCAGATATCCTGCCGCATCGTCCGCCGAACCTTTCCGCGCGAGCAGCGCGTCGAACAGCGATCGCTGCAAAGTCCAGCACTCCCCGTACGGCACACGGCCCAGATCGCGGTATTCGACGTCCATTTTCTCCGAAACTACAAGTTCACGCTTTTCAACGCTTCGTCAGCCAGATACGACGAACGCACCATCGGAGCGCTCGCGCAATAGCTGAAACCCATTTCGAGGGCTTGCAGTCTGTACCATTCGAATTTTTCGGGAGTGATATACGCCGCAACGGGATAGTGCTCCAAAGTGGGCCGAAGGTACTGACCGAGCGTTACGATCCTCACGCCTGCCTCGCGCAGGTCCCGGAGGGTCTGCAACACTTCGTCATCGCTCTCGCCGAGACCGACCATCAGGCCGCTCTTCGTTACGGCGCCCAGCCGGGCCAGACAGCGCAGCGTCTCCAGACTGGTGCGGTACTTGGCTTTCGACCGGACCACGGGGGTCAGCCGCTCGACGGTTTCGATGTTGTGCCCGACGATGTCGGGCTTCGACGCGACGACCACCTCCAACAGTTCGGGCCGGGCGTCGAGATCGGGAATAAGGAGCTCAATGGCGGCGTCGGGATTCTGCGACCGGACGGCACGCACGGTTTCCGCCCAATGCGCCGCACCTCCGTCGGGGAGGTCGTCGCGCGTTACAGAGGTTACGACGACATACCGAAGTCCCATCAGACGGACACTCTCGGCCAATTGGGCGGGTTCAGACGGATCGGGCGGCAGCGGACGGCCCGTTCGTGTGGCGCAAAAACGGCAGCCCCGTGTACAGATATCCCCGAGGATCATGAAAGTCGCCGTACGGCGGCTCCAGCATTCGGCTTTGTTCGGACACATTCCGCTGCTGCAAATCGTATGCAAAGAGTGCTCTTTGACGATGTGCTGCACATCGGCGTACGCCGTCGTGCGGTGGAGCCGGATCTTCAGCCAGTCGGGTTTTCTCAGTACGTCTGCCCTGTCATACAACTTCGGCATTTAAGTTCATTATTTTCCAATTGATGCAAAAATAGGAAAAATTTCCGAGAATTCCCATTTTCGGAGGTACGATTTTAGAAAGCGGCCGTCCGGACGGCGCCGCGCGGGGGAGAGACGCACGCCGAAAGCGCACCGCTGCGCACGGAGTTTCGTGCGGAAGGCCGCGCCGTGCAGCCGACCGTCGCCAACCACGTTGCGTCCTCCTGAATCGGGTAGATCCGCGGATAGAAAGAGGTGCAGAAAAGCCGGACGGAGAAAGAGAGCGGAAAGGAGAACGCACTCCGGACCTGCACGGCGCAGCGGCCGCCGGATCATCCTGCGGCACGTTGTCCCGACGGCCGGGAGCGGCGTCGCCGCTACGGCATAACCGACACCTCGGGCTGCCGACGACCGGCTCCGATCCCGTCCGCACCGGTCGCTTGTTCCGCACGAAGGCGTCCACTCCGTCCGAAAGAGACAGCCCGAAGCAACGGCCGAGCGGGCCGAACCGACGGTACACCGAAGAGGAAGGGGCCGGATACCTGGCAGTATCGGGCCCCTCTGGTTAGGTTAGTTAGGTTAATGAGAGTGGGAGAATCCCACGTTTGTACTACAAAGATAGTGGATTTTTATCATACTCCAAATTTTTCGTAACATTTTTTCATATCGTCCCCCTGATTTCCTGTCGAATTATAATTAAATTTTTTAATTAACATCCGATTATTAAGTTTTTTCAAAGTGCCTGACGCATCTCCGTCTCGGCCGCAGTCTGTGCCGGAGCCGCGGCTCCAGCCTCCTGATGGCGGCTGCGGTAGGCCGCAGGCGTCATGGCGTACTCCTTCTTGAATAGTTTGATGAAGTGCGAGGTGTTGGGGAAGGTACACTCCACACCGATCTCCGAAACCGAGAGCGAGGTCGATATCAACAGCAGCCGCGCATGCATGAGCCGCTGGCGGATGAACCACTTGTGGGGCGGTATGGTGAAGATGCGGCGGAACTCCTTCTTGAACGACGTGAGCGACCGGTTGGTTTTGCGGGCAAGTTCGTCGATCGAAACGTTCTTGAAGATGTGGTCGTAGACGATCTGCTCGAAATTCTCCTTCGCCGTGTCGATGTTGCTCAGGATTTTGCTCTTCAGACAGCTGTCCTCGTGCGAGACGATCATATAGATCAATTCGGTCATCTTGATATTTTCCACGGTTTCGTCGTGGCGGAAATGCTCGTCGCGCAGATAGTTGTTCGTGTTGACGAAAAAGTTGCGGACGCTGCTCCAACCGGTCATAGCCACGTATGAATGGCTCGCACACTCCGAACAGTGGTGTTCGTTGGTGATGTCCATGCCGTAGGTGATGTTCAGATGCATCAGAATACGCTGGAGTTCGGCCGGCGTGTAGTAGACGAGGATCTGTTCGAAAGGCTGGCCGTTCTCGGGCACATTCTCCGTGTAGTGGTGGCCTATACCCAAGTAAAAGAGATCGCCGCGTGTGAGACGGATCCGCTGATCGCCATCGTAGATGTACTTCGTTCCCCGCAGCACATAGCCGATCGCATAACGCGATAGAGTCTGCGACTGGATTCCCGTATGTGAGTTCTCCACATACTTCGCAATCATCGGCTGCGTAGCCGATGTTAAAGAAATTTTTCCCATTTCTTGTAATTTTTTAAAATTTTTAGTCTACTTGTACAATAGCTGGCGTCACTACAGTACGAGTTCAAATATACAAGAAATTATTGTGATTATGCAATGTTCGATAGAAATTTTGTACTCGAAAACGAATTCGAGCACAAACGAGCCTGAACGCAACGTCTTATAGAAGAAGGGAAGCGACGCACAGTCCGATCAGTCCGATGTAGAGGCACATAGCGGCCGGACGAGGGAGCCGCACGAACCAAAGAGGCAGCAGCGTCGCCATCGGTACGGCTGCCAGCGCAGCTGCCGAAGAGGTGCCCGAAGGGACGAAAAACAAACCCGTACAAAGCATGAAAAGAATCAGGTTGAAAAGCAGGATCGCCCGCGGTTTCGTACCCGAAGCATAGCGGTCGCGGAAATAGCAGACGGCCGTGAAGACCATAGCCGCAAGGAGCGTTCCCAACAGCATCAGCTTCGGCAACGGCAGCTCTCCCACGGAAAATCCGCTGGGCGTGCGGAAAGCCTCCCAAAGCATCACGGCCGGCGCAGCGAAAGAACCGCCCATACCCCATATAATATATGAATAGGCAAGAAATGGAAGCGAAAAACCGAACAGCGCGACACAGGATTCGCGCGCGGAGCGCTTGAAAAGCGAAACGGCGAGCGGCAGGACCGGGATCAGCACGACCGCAGGCGTATAGATTAGCGGCAGAGCGCCCAGATAGAGCGAACCCCGGAAGACGGCGCTGAAGCAGTAACCGTTGCGGAATCCCGCATAGAAGTTCCGCACGGAGAGCACCAGCAGGATCGCGGCGGCATACCCGACCGAATAGGTCGTGCTGACGAAAATGCCGCAGGCTAAAAGACCGAACAGCGGAATTGCCAAATAGGTGTGGACCGAATAGAGTCCGTAACGGACCGTCGCACGCCCCAGAGCGACCCCTGCAAGGAAGAGGGCAAGACCGCACAGAAGTCTCGTCGACTGCGGCCAGCGCGCCTGCAACGTCAGCAGGCCGTCGCCCGCAAGCGAAGCGACCTCGCCCGCAGACTCGCAGGCCGGATGGACGCATCCGATACGCGCCATGCCCGCCGCGACGAAGACGAGGAGCGTGAGAAAAGCGACCACGAGCGGTTGGCGCACAACATCCAGCTTCATATCCGGTATTCGATTTGTGCAAAAGTAGCGAAAAAAGCCCAATCGGAGCGAATAATTCCTAACTTTGTCCCGATGCTGGAGAATTGCACGCAATACGATCTACCGGAGGCGGGATGCGACGAGGCGGGACGCGGATGTCTCGCCGGCGCAGTCTTCGCCGCTGCCGTGATCCTGCCGCCCGATTTCAGCGATCCGCTGCTCGACGATTCGAAGCGGATGACCGAGCGCAACCGCGACCGGCTGCGGCTCGTCATCGAACGCGAAGCCGTGGCATGGGCCGTGGAAGCCGTATCGGCCGCCCGCATCGACGAAATCAACATCCTCAACGCTTCGTTCGAAGGCATGTCGCTCGCCGTGGCGCGGCTCGATCCCGCACCGCAACTGCTCGCCATCGACGGCAACCGCTTCCGAACGAACCTCGGTATTCCCTACCGCTGCATCGTCAAGGGCGACGGCAAATATGCCGATATCGCCGCGGCTTCGGTCTTGGCCAAAACCCATCGGGACGAATACATGCGCCGGCTCGATGCGGAATATCCCCAATACGGTTGGGCCAAAAACAAGGGTTATCCGACGCGCGCGCACCGTCTGGCAATTCGCAGATACGGTCTTTCGCCCTATCACAGGCTCACGTTCAATCACGAAGCCGACCAGATGGAATTCGCATTCCAAGACACCATATAATTATTAGGAGCCGCAGCCGGTCCGATTTCCCACTCCTGCGGTCTTGCGAAACTGCTTTTCCGTCCAACCGGAGAGACGCCCTGCCGGATACCGCCCGCACGTAACATATTTTCGATCCACCGAAACAGGCAATGCTCCCGGAGTGGGAAAGATCTTCCGCCCGGGGCCCGCCGATGCAACGGTGCGGAAGGTCGATCTCTACGACGGATGTACTCCGTCCGATGTCGATCGTTTTCTACACGAAGAGAGAATCAACGGTCCGGAGTTACCGTCGCCACACCGGAGCTCGTATTCCGGACACCCATCGAAGCCGGACGAGTGTTTGCAGAGAATACCATGCGCAGCAACAGGGAGGAGCGGGGAACAAGATCCGATTTCGAACCGGGAAGCCTGTTTGCAGCAAACACCGTTTCGCTGCACCGGGGCACTTTATTCAAGGCACTATTCAACCGAATGAAAGGCGGTTCGGAAACAGGACACTTTCTTTTCCGGCTGGGCCCTGTTGCGTCAGCCGAAATAGAAGAGACGACGCTCCGCCGCATCCACCCGGTTCCGTCTCATGTTCGCATAGGACAACAAAACGGCCGGGATCGGTTCCCGGCCGTTTTTCGTTCGCTTTTGTAAAATCGTCTTCCTGCCTTCGGCAAAGCCCGAACAAGTTCGCCTCTGCCCCGGCCTTTCGAAAACGTTCGCTTCCATGCAGTCGTTTTCCCGCATCGGCAAAGCCCGAACAAGTTCGGCTCTGCTCTCGGCTTATCGAAAACGTTAGCCTTCCCTGCACTCGTTAGTAACCGAGCGACTTGGAAGCCGCATAAGAAATCTTGAGCGCGTTCGCACGCCGAAGCTCCTGCTTCACGTCGGTAATCACACCCATCTTCGTCGATTCGTCGGCCTTGAGGCAGACCGTCATCGAAGCCTTGTCGACCTCGCTGAGCTTGTCGCGCTCGGCAGCCACGAAATCGCCGATGTCCTTAGCGGTGCGGTACGCATCGTTCAACTGAATACGGGGAGCCGTACCGAACTTGGCCTGCATGTTGAGCGAAGGCTGGCCGATGTGGATGTAACTGACCAGAGACTTCTTCTCCAGCTTCTGCACTTCGGTGGCCTCCGGAAGTTTATACCGTACCAACAATTCCTGATCGCGCATGGTCGTCGAAACCATAAAGAAGAAGAGGATCATGAAGATCACGTCGGGAAGCGATGCGGTCGAAATGGGCGGCAACCCTTTGTTGCCTTTCTTTTTCATTACTGCCATAACACTCTCTCCTTTCTACTTTTTAACGACTTTCGGCTCGGCCTCGGAAATCTTGTTGGGCACGGCCTTGACGACCGCGCTGCGCTGTTCATCGTTCAGATCCGCGAATTTCGCCCCGAACTTCCGCATCGCCACATCGTCGCGCACCTCGTTGAACGCGCGGGTAAGCTCGTTCTGCACCATGATATACGCCTGATAATTGGTATCGCGAGTCGTTTGCAGCGAAACCACGCCCATGCTCACGGGATATACCCACTTGCCGCCGTCCGGGAGCTCGATCTCCGTGTCCTCCTTCTCGGGTAGCTCGTCCAAATCGTAGGGGTTCAGGATGAACTCCTTGGTCTTGTCCTTGAGCTCGCGCAGGTCGATCAGTTCTTGATGTCCCTGCGTTCCGGCCATGATCTGACCGGCACCATTGACCAGCACGAGCAGGATGTTGCGCTGCTTCACCTTGATGTCCTCCGTCTTCTGATTCTCGGGAGGAAGCGGCGGGAGCATACGCGCCAAGCCCGTATCCACGTTCATGGTGGTAGCCACGAGGAAGAAAATCAGCAGCAGGAAGGCAATATCGGCCATCGAGCCGGCATTGATCTCCTGTACTTTTCTTTTATCTACTGCCATTGTTTTTCCGTTATTTGAAAGCTCTGTAGATCTCGGTTCCGATCGCCGTCAGGAAAGCTGCGACGAACGCCACGTAAGTTACGATGATGCTGGTCTCGGTAAGCACCGTAACGGAATGGTCGAAGAAACCGCTGTTCTGCAAGTCGGGAATGTTGACCGTATGGCCCGCGGAGTAGAAGTAGGCCGCACCCACGATCACGAGGATCAGCACCAGCGAAAGCAGCGTACCCTTGATTCCCTTGGGATTCTGGATCATCCCCCAGACGGCGCAGAAGACCGCCGAAGCCACGGCCAGAACAACGAGGATATATCCCCAGACGATGTTCAGACTGATCGACGGATCGTACACCGCCGGATTGTCCGAATGGGGTGTCGCCACCGCATAGATCAACAACGCGGCGGTGATCGCCATCAGGACCCCCAGCAATATATTCAATACCTTTTTCATAATTTCGTTTTACTCTTGATCGTGGAATTATTTCTTGCTGTAAGCAGTCAGAATGTCCATCAGCGTGATGGAGGCATCCTCCATGTCGTTGACCAGCGAATCGATCTTCGACACGATGTAGTTATAGAACAGCTGGAGAATAACCGCAGCGATAAGACCCATGAGAGTGGTCAGAAGGGCGACCTTGATACCGCCGGCAACGAGCGTCGGGCTGATATCGCCGGCAGCCTGAATCTGGTCGAACGCCTGAATCATGCCGACGACCGTACCCATGAATCCCAACATGGGCGAAAGCGCGATGAACAGACCTATCCACGTCAGACCCGACTCCATCTGGCCCGTCTGTACCGAACCGTAGGAAACGACCGACTTCTCGACGGCGTCCAATCCCTGATCGTAACGGTCGAGACCCTGATAGTAGATCGAAGCGATCGGACCGCGCGTATTGCGGCAAAGCTCCTTGGCGGCACCGATGCCCTTGCTCTTGACGGTCTGCTCGACCTCAGCGACGAATTTCTTCGTATTGATCGTCGAAAGCGCCAGATAAAGGATGCGCTCGATGGCCACGGCCAGACCGATCACGAGGAATATGAGAATGGGGAGCATCCAAGCCCAGCCGCCTTCGAGGAACTTCTGCATCATCACGTGGTGCATCGTCTCGCCGGCAACCTCGGTCTCCGCCACTTCGTCCACTACTTCCGTAACGGCTTCAGCAACGGGTTCGGCAGCGGCAGCGCTCTCTGCAGCAGCGTCTTGCGCGAATACGTTAACAGTGCCAAGAGCAAAGATGGCAACCGTCAGAATCAAAAAAAATTTTTTCATAATCGTGTTTTGATAAATTAAGATTTGATTAGTTTACTTTGTTTTGTTGTTTTTAAGTATTTCCGTTTCGTTAAAAATTACGTTCGTTTCGGCGGTTTCCGCAAATTTTTCGTCCTTTCGGACACGCTCCCGTCCGAAAAAGGTCGCTTCGCGTACTTCACAGGCCGGATCGGAGCAGTCGCCCACACACGGCCCGCGAGCCGCATCACTCACGGCAATCGACTGCAAACCAGCACATTACCTATCCGGCCACACACCGGAGCCACAACTTTGCAGCCCGATTAACTCTATTAGCAGTGCGAAATATAGTAAAAAAAAACGTTCCGTGCAACGCCCTATGCCGTAAATTCGCCTTTCAGCGGCCTGCGCAAAAGGGCGCGCGTTTCACCTACGGACAGCTCCTTGCCCAGCACATACATGAGTTTCGCAACGGCCGCCTCGGTCGTCATATCATAGCCGGACACGACTCCGATCTTCTGCAGCCTGAGCCCCGTTTCGTAAAGCTCCATCGACACTTTGCCCTCGCCGCACTGCGTGATGTTCAGAACGATCACACCGCGCGCAATGGTCTCTTCGAGCGCTCGCAGAAACCACTCGCTCGTCGGGGCGTTGCCCGCGCCGAACGTTTCGAGCACCACGCCGCGCAGCTCCTCGGCCGAAAGCATCGCACGCAGGGTCCGTTCGTCGAGCCCGGGGAAGAGTTTGACGACCGCGATCCCGTCGCTCAGCCGCGTGGCGACATGCAGTTGCGGAGAGGAATCCTCCGGGCGCAGGATCGCCGGGAGATTGTAGGCGATGTTGACCCCGACCTCCGCGAGCGGCGGATAGTTGTACGACCGGAAAGCGCTGAGGGCTTCGGCGCTCCGCTTGCTCGTGCGGTTCGCACGAAACAGGCGGTTCTGGAAATAGAGCGACACTTCCGGCACCACGGGACGGCCCGCCAGTTGCGCGCCGGCGATCTCGATCGCCGTGATGAGGTTTTCGCGCCCGTCCGTCCGGAGCACGCCGATTGGGATCTGGCTTCCGGTGAAAACCACCGGTTTCGAGAGGTTTTCGAGCATGAAGCTCAGCGCCGAAGCGGTATAGGACATGGTATCCGTCCCGTGCAGGACCACGAATCCGTCGTAACGCGGATAGTTGTCGCGGATGATGCCGGCCAGTTCGATCCAGTTCTGCGGCGAGACGTTCGACGAATCGATCACGGGGTTCATCGTCAGCACGTCGATGTCGACGTTCAGCCGTTTGAGCGACGGAAATTCATCGTAAATGCCGCTGAAATCGAAAGGTACCAGCGCCCCCGTTTCCGGATCGGTCTTCATGCCGATCGTTCCGCCGGTATAAATAATCAGAATGGAAGATTTCATATCAAGTCGGTTATGATTTTAGTAGGTTCAAGCGCTTTGTATCACACTCCGAACAGGCGGCGTGCATTTTCCGCGGTCTCGGCCGCCACCCGCTCCGGCGAAAGCCCCTTCAGCTCGGCGACCTTTTCGCATACGAACCGCACGTACGCAGGTTCGTTGCGCCGGCCCCTGTACGGAACGGGCGTCAGATAGGGGCAGTCGGTTTCGAGCACCATGTCGCACAGCTCCATCCCGCGCACGACTTCGGCCAGCGCACTCTTCCGGAAAGTTACGACGCCTCCGATGCCGAAGACGAAGTCGCCGCACTCGCGCAGCGTCCGATAGGTCTCCAGCGTATCCGAAAAGGCGTGGAAAACACCCCGAAGCCCGCGTCCGGCATACTCCCGTACGAGTGCCGCGGTTTCCGGCCACGCCGACCGCGTATGCACCGCCACGGGCAGACCGCACTCCAGAGCCAGCTCGATCTGACGCCTGAACGCCTCGGTCTGCTCCGCCCTGAAATCGGCGCTCCAGTAGAAATCGAGCCCGATCTCGCCGACTGCGCAGAACCGCAATCCCGCGGGCGGCGAGACGAGGAAGCGCTCCACCGCACGGAGCTCCTCGCGCCAACGGGGGTTGTCATTCACCGAAGTCGGATGCAGCCCCATCATCGGCGTGCAGCAATCCGAGTAGGTCCGGCAGGTCTCGAAAAGCCGTTCGTGGCTCTCCGAATCGATGGCCGGGAGCAGCAGGCGGTCGATGCCCGCCTCGCGGGCGCGCCGGACGACCTCGTCGCGGTCGGCATCGAATTCTTCGGTATAAATATGGGCGTGCGTGTCGATCATCGTCTTACGTTTACCATGCCGCAGGATAAACCCTGATCCGCCCGATATTCTTCAGTTTTCGGGGGCTCAAATTGTAAAAGCTCAGCTCTTCCACCGCGAAACCGAAAAACTTCTCCTTCGTCAAGTAAGTATGACTCCGATCCACGATCCGGTCGTTTTTATCGTACATCACCATGATCAGATCGACATCGTGCTTCAGTTTATTCCCCGATGCAGGATGGACTTCGCAATAAATCCTCACCTCCCTCTCTTCACGATCATAGATCGCGGAAAGGCGATCGAGCCTTATTCCATGCCACGCCTCCATCTCGGGCATCCGCTCCAACAATTCATCGTACACCGACGCTTCTTTCTTCCCCGTTCGGATCGTCTCTTCCGTCATTATTATATATTAAAGGTTATCCATCAGTCTTATATATCGGTTCCCGGGCAGCTGGCGAACGGCGCCGGCCATCTCCAGACCCAACAGCAGCACCGACATTTCGCATGTGCCGAGACCGCACAAGGCCCCCAGCTCCTCCGTCGAGACGGGGTCCGAACTCCTGAAGCAGGCCAGCAGACCGGCCTCATCCGCCGTCAGGCAGGGAGACTGTCCCGTCGATCGGGGCCCCGCTCCGGCGGGTCCGAGATCCCACATCAACTCCGAGACGATGTCTTCGGCCGACAGCACCAACTGCGCTTTTTTATTCCGGATCAACAGATTCGGCCCCTTCGACGCCGCATCGACGGCCCGTCCCGGGACGGCCATCACCGAACGGTCGTACCCGTCGGCGCAGTGGGCCGTCATGAGCGAGCCTCCGGCGCACGGCGACTCGACGACGACCGTCCCTGCGCTCAGCGCTGCGATGATCCGGTTGCGGGCCAGATAAAACGTCCCCTTCTGCTTCACCTGCGCATGCAGTTCCGAAACGATCGCACCGCCGGCCGCCACAATATCGCGGGCGACGGGTTCGTGCTGCGCAGGCGTTACATCCGGCAGCGCGTTCGCCACGACCGCCACGGTCTTCGCCCCGGCTGCCAAAGCCGCGCGGTGGGCCGCCACGTCGATGCCGAACGCCAGACCGCTCACGATGCAGACCCCGGGCACCCGCTCCGCAAGGCCGCGGACCAGTTCGCCGCACATCCGCTGTCCGTACGGGGTCGCTTCCCGCGTCCCGACGATCGAAACGCAGCGCATCGAAAGCGCCGCGACATCGCCTCGGACATAGAGTACATGGGGATAATCGGGTATTTCGCGCAACAGCGGAGGATACTCCGGATCGGTCGAAGCCACGGCCGTGAGGCCATGCTTGCGGCAATAGTTCCACTCCCGCTCCGCGGCCGGCATGGCCGACCGGCGGGCGATGCGGCGCGCGAGATCGGGTCTGAGTTCCGCCCGATCGGTCAGCAGCTCTTCCGAAGCGGCGAAAACTTGCCGGGCATCGCCGAAGCACTCCAGCAGATGCACGACTCCTTTTACTCCGATCCCCGGAGTCATCGTAAGGGCGATATCCTCGATGGTCATGACCCGAAAAGCGTATTACAATAGTGTAAAGGTAAATATTTTTGGGAAATAACGCAAAGTCGCGCAGAAGTTTTGCAAATTTTGGAAATGTTCGTATATTTGCACGCCCGACGCTCCGATCGCCGTTCGAAAAGTTATGCGGATCGGTGGGGGGGCGGGGAGAAACGATATCGGGTCTGATGGCCGAGTGGCTAGGCAAAGGTCTGCAAAACCTTGTACAGCGGTTCGAATCCGCTTCAGACCTCACAGAAACCGCGTTGTAGATGTCTACAACGCGGTTTTCATTTTGTTTTGTCATACATTTGTCATACATTTGTCATACGAGGCGGGCGGATGATGCTTTTGAAGTTGTTTGCACCTACACCATGAATCGCTCCAACTTGTCTTTCCAACGCCGCCAGTCGGGCATCTCGGTTTCGAGCAGGGAAAAGAAGGCTGCTGTATGGTCGGGATGCAGCAGATGACACATCTCATGTGTAATAACATACTCAATGCAGGGGCGCGGCGCCTTGATGAGTTCCGTATTCAGAATGATTTTCCCCTTGGGGGTGCAACTGCCCCAACGGTTTTCCATCTCCTGAACATAGAGTGAAGTCGGAGCAACCCCGTACCGTGCAAATCGGGAAATAATAGGCTCCGCATACTCGGCAAACTTGAGTTTTGCGTGTTCGCGGTACCAGGATTTCATCAACTCCCGGGCCTTGTCCGGAGAGGTGCATATCACTTCAAAGCAGCGACCCTTGTAGCGGACGCTGTTGGTTTTGCCTTCCGAGACCCGGAGCAGGAACTGCTTTCCCAGATAGTAGTGCGACTCTCCGCTGACATACCGTTTTTCCGGACTCCGAATCCCGAAATCCTTGAAATAGGCCTGCTGCCGAAGAATCCACGGCGCCCGTTTGTGGAGTTTCTGCTCGATAACCTCTTCCGGCGTCCCTTCCGGAGCCAGCAGAACGACCTCGCCGGATGGATATACCTTGATTCCGAGTGTCCGGCGGGCGGAAAAGAGCACGCTGTAGGGAATCGTCTCTTTTCCGTAGACGAATATCTGCTGCATCACCGGAACCATTTTTGAGCCACGTCGACCGCCCGGTCGATGATGGCATCCATGTCGTCGAAGGTCATCGACAGGTCATACTTTCGTTTGACCTCGTCAATCAGATAGTCCTCGATGTCGAGCTTCATCATGCCGACCAGCCGGTCCTTGAGCGGCCAGTCGACAATGAGCGTCCCCTTCTCGAAGATGTGCTGACGAATGATGGCGTCGATCCGGTTGGCCGTGTCGAGTGCGATTTGCGTCAGGTCGAGCCCCTGTTCGGGCCTTATGACCGCTTTGTAGACCTCCAGACTTAATCCGAAGTAGGCCCGCGCGGCATTGTTGTCCTTCAGCACGTCGGGAATCTCGCTGTCGGTATGATTCAGCACCTTGTTCATCAGGTCCGTAGCCTGGGTCAGATACTCTGCCTCGTCGATTCGCCCCTGTTCGTACTGGGAGATGGTCTCCTTGAGCATCTGCGAGAACTTCTTGTAGAAGGCCGGGTCGGTATCCATGTTCTCGGTGATGTACTTGGCCGTTCGCGAGGCAATTGTGTCCGCCTTGGCTGCTTTCCCGGAGATCTTCTCCACCTCTTCGGCAAACCGCTCCTTGTCGAAGATGTTCACCAGGTCGGTGATGACCTGCACCTCGCCGCTCTCGATATGTGTGTCGATTAGCTTCTGAATCTGCCCTTCGTATTGCTTGTAGTCCACCATGTCGGAGTAACGCTCCTGCACGGCATTCCGGAGCTTCATGAAGAAGGCCAGATCGTGCTTGTACCGTTCGACCTCTTCTTGAGGCGTATTTTGATGGAATACGATGGACGAAAGCGCCACCTTCAGCGTCCGGGCAAAGGCCCGCAGCTTTTCGTAGAAGAGCGAGCGCTGGTCCTCTTCGCGCAGGACATTGCCGAAGGCCTCGAAGTCGGTCGTGTTGCGTACCTCCTTGAAGAGGTCCCACAACTCGGCATGCTTCTGGGGCAGCTTGGCCACCTCCTCCGAAATGTCCGTATAGGTTCCCTCCAGATCCTCCTTGTCGAAATCGGTGTAGAGCTCCAGCGCCGAATTAAGCGACCCCAATACGCCGTAATAGTCGATGATATACCCGAACTCCTTGTCTTCGCAGACGCGGTTGACGCGGGCAATGGCCTGCAGCAGCGTGTGGTCCTTCAGCTTTCGGTCGAGATAGAGCACCGTGTTGCGGGGTTCGTCAAATCCCGTCAGGAGTTTGTCCACCACAATGACAATCTCCGGCTTATCGCTGTTCTTGAAGCGGTTGATGATGTTCGCCTCATACTTCTTGGCCGTGCCGTGCACGTCCATCATGCGTTTCCAGAAGGCCACCTCTACGTTCGAGGTCTCGCCGAATGCCTCGTCTTCCCCTTCCCGGGTGTCGGGCGAGGTGATGAGTACCTCCGACGAGACGATGCCGATTTCGTCGAGATACTGCTTGTAGAGAATCGCGATGCGCTTGCGCGGAGCCACCAGTTGGCCCTTGAACTTCGACCCCTGCCAGTTCTCCCGGAAATGTTGCGAAATGTCCCACGCAATGGCGTAGATGCGCTGCTGCGTCTGGTTGAGCTGGTCCGCATGGCTGAACTTCTTCTTCATGTCGGCCCGCTGGGCGTCGCTCATCCATCCGCAGATCTTGTCGAAATAGCGGTCGATCGTCTCCTCGTGTACCACTTGCGGCACCATGCGACCCTCATACAACAGCGGTACGACGGCCTTGTCCGCCACGGCCTGATCCACCGTGTAGACCGGCTGGATGATGCCGCCGAACTTCCGGGCCGTGTTCTTCTCCTTCTTCATCAGCGGCGTGCCGGTCATGGCGATGAAGCAGGCGTTCGGAAGCGTCTTCTCCATCTTGATGCCCATTTCGCCGTACTGGCTGCGGTGCCCCTCGTCGATCAGCACGAAGATGTTGGGGTCGGTCAACGGGGTGCGGATGCCGCGCACGGCCGTCTCGAACTTGTTGATAATCGTCGTGATGACGGCATCGCTCTTGCTGTTGAGCAGTTCGACGAGCTTGCTTCCCGTCGTGGCGTTCTCGACGCGAATCTGACACTTGCGGAATGTCCCTGTGATCTGTCGGTCGAGGTCCGTGCGGTCGGTCACGAGGATGATTTTCGGGTTGCGAATCTCTTTGTCGAGGATGATGGCCTGCGCCAGCATCACCATCGTCAGCGACTTGCCGCTCCCCTGCGTGTGCCAGATGACGCCGCCGCGCCGCCGCCCGCCCTCGATGTGGCGGATGCGCCGCATCGTCTGCCGCACGGCAAAATACTGCTGGTAACGCGCCACCTTCTTGATGCCGTCGTCGTAGAGCGTGAAGCCGTACATCAGCTGCAACAGCCGTTCGGGCCGGCAGAGGTTGTAGAGGTATTCGTCCTGCACCGACGGGGTGACTGGCTGTTTGTAGAGCTCCTCAAAGTTGCGGCGCACATAGCCGAACCGCTCCACGAAGAGCTTGTCGTCCAGCAGCGGCTCGTTGACCACCCGCTCCAGCTCCTGCCGGTAACGGACCTCCTCTTCGCGGTTGGCGAACTGCTCGCGCCACCGTGCCCAGAACTTCTCGGGCGTGGCCGTCGTGGCGTAACTCCCCTCCTGGCGGTTGATGGCCAGCAGCAGCGTCGAGTAGAGATACAACGAACGGATGCCGTCGGCCTTCTGGTTGCGGAGGTGCTGCGAAATGGCCTGCTCGATGGAGTCCTTCACGTCGGGACGCTTGCACTCGATGACGCATAGCGGAATGCCGTTCACGAAGAGGACGATGTCGGGCCGGTAGGTCTCGGTCATCCCCGTGCGGCTGACGGCAAACTCCTCGGTGACGTGGAAGACGTTGTTGCGCGGATTCTTCCAGTCGATGTACTGCATCACGAAGCTCTTGCGGTCGCCGTCGACAATCTGTTCGAGGGTTTTGCCCGAGGTGAGCAGGTCGTAGACCGTCTGCGAAGCCTCCATGAACCCCTCGTCCATCGGGATGTTGCGCAGGGCGTCGATTCCGGCGGTGATGTTCTGCTCGGAGAATACGGTGGTGCGCACCGAGCTGACCTGCACGACGTTGATGGCGGCAAGCTGTTTGCGCAGCACGGGTTCGAGCAGCACGTTGGCGAGATTCCCGCCGCGCAGGGCCAGCGCCTCATCGGGAGTGAGGTATGTGTACCCGATCTTTTCGAGCATCAGCAGCGCGGGGATCTGGCTGATATGGTCTTCTTTGAAGGAAATCATATTTATTTACACATATCTTGTATTTCTGTAAGAATAGTTTTTATATCATCGCATATTTCATCTTTTGTAAATTCCTTTGCGATGTCATATTTGTCAATACCTCTGCCCATACAGAAGAGTTCAATGTATTCTTTCCCGGAAAGATTAAAAAATGGGATTGTATTATTTTGCATGTCAGACTGTTTCATGGTATTTGTGTCTGGTATGACAAGAGCATGCTCCGAAAAGAAGGTTTGAACATCTTCCTCTGATATCTTTGCTGCTCGTGCTAAAACTGCACAATTTATAAGATAATTCTCAATTTCGGACCTTCTCCATTTTCGAAATCTTGCATATATCTTTGTTCGTCCGGGCTCTACATCTTGAGACTTATCTGCGAATGATTTATCTCGTAATCTGTTATCGACATTGTTATAATCGCTTTGATCCTTGTCAATCAGACTCATAGCAGATAAGTCTTTTACGTGCACTTCTAAAGCTGCTATCACATGACTTCTGAAATCATGTTTGCTTGCGGTTGGCCATATCGTGATATTATGAGGCCATTCAATTTCTAATGTGTTTGCAAATATTTTTAATAAAGTTGCGTCGCTTTCGTTTTCTACAAATAAAATATTTTTCGTCCGAACAACACTTGCAAGCATGGGATTGTATTCGCTACCGAGTCCAGTAAGAATTGATACAATTTGAGATGGCTCGCCGAGATATTTACACGATCTATTATTTACGTCAATTATTAAATTGAAAGGGGTATTTTTAATTATCTCTGTTGAATGTGTCGCAATGAGAATCTGTTTGTTGTTTTTTTCGATAAAGTTCTGCAATTTTGAAACAAGCAACATCTGAAGACTGCAATGTAGATGAGCATCAGGTTCATCCAACAGTAAGACATCTATCTCCTCGTTTAACGCATAAGTATATACACTAAGCCATTGTAAAAAACCGCTACCTTCAGTCATGATATCCCGCGCCTTGTAATTAGGAAATAAATTAAATCCTCCATTGACATCATGACTCCCTTTTTTGATATTTACATGAACATATTGATGAAAATCGGAATTGAATTTTTCGGGAAATAGTTCACAGTTGAAGATCTCACGGAGAACAGCATTAAGTTGTTCATAGGGGTCAGTTGTTCGTAATGTTGCTAAATCAGAGTTCTTAATTTTGGGTCTATCTCCTTTTAGTTCTTTTCTCTTAGTTTGGTTGTTTATATACATGTCAATTATAGTATTCCGAAGCACAGCACCGGCTAACCCTTGTCCAATCAATTTTTTTCGTTGAGCTGTGTATTGCCATAATTCTTTGTCTAATATGCCGGCAAAAGGAGGTAAGTATGCGATAACTGGAATTTTATCATCTGTGTTAATATTTGAATCAGTTGTTTTCACAAATAATCGGTCATTGGCTAATGCAAGACTGATTTCAAGATGTTTGGATTCGTTATTAATTTTCCAGTCACATCTAATGGATAAATTGTATCCACCTCCAGGTTTAAGGTTTGGCCACAGATACTTAAGGTCCGGGATATTGATGGGAGTAAACTCATCAATATTCAAACCGACTCCATCTATATGTTGCATATCTTGCAGGGCTCCTTGTCCTTTATTAATTACAAGGAATGTTTTGCAAAATTCCCATACAGCCAATGCATGTAAGATGGTAGATTTCCCTTCGTTATTTCCACCGACTAAAAGAGATAATCCTTGGTGAAATTTAATGGTTTTCGAGGTGAATTTCTTGAAATTCTTTAATGTTATTGATTCTATATGCATAATAATTAATATTTTATACGTCTTTTACCGGTTAGGAGTTGTTGCATCAGGCCGCGTTTCTGACGGCGGAGGCGTTCGAGCTTCTCTTTGGCCAGCTCAATCTCGCGGTCGGCCGCGGTCAAGACTTCTGTAATAGCTTTTTGCTCCGCCAAAGGAGGACAGCAAATGTGAACTTGCCCGAAATCTCGATATTTGCAATTCAATGTATCTCCGACCAAGCCTTGTGAGTGTGTCCAAAAATCATAGATCAGTCGAGGCTGTTTGAAAAGGACAGACATATAATACCCATCCACATCTGTATTGGGGACAACTATTGTATAAGCGGGACTAACAATTCCTTCCAATCCTGATAATGCACTCCGTCCTTGCCACATTCGCATGGTATTATATCCTATGTCGCCTTTAGCAATTCGTTTGTATTTCGATTTGTCGTCGTTCGATGTATCTCGTTTTTCGGATTCGGTTTGTAAAATAACACCTCTGTCTCCAGTAATGGAGAGTAGGGGGAGGTCTGTGCGATTGGTTTCGTTCCGCTCCGTGAACAACTCTTGAAGTTTGTGTATTTTCCAGGGTTCGGAGAAACCGGGGAGACGGAGTTTAGCGGAGAGGAGTCGCTGCATCAAGCCGCGTTTGCGCAGGGCGAGTTTTTCAATCAGCCGCGCCTGCTTTTCAATCGCCTCATCCCACACGCCCAACACCTCCGCAATCTTCCGCTGCTCCCCCAACGGCGGAAATAATACCTGAATATTTGCTATTTGTGGGGCGGTTAGTTGAGGGACTCCCGTACTCTCATAAAAAAACGGTTTCCGAAAGTTTATGTATTCTGTAATATATTGCCCGTTCAAAGGTATTTTAGGCGCTAATACAAGCAGTCGGACTATTGCATCGAAGTCAATTTCTCGATATTCAGCATGGCCTAACGCACCTCTTCCGGTTATGGTAATACTGTTTGCTTTGTGCCTTGGATGAGATGTAAAGCCATAAAGCCCATGATTGAACAAAGAATTCGAATATATTGGATATTTATATTGCAGGGACGGCGCTTCGGAAAAGCAATCTTTCTGGACGTCTCCTCCTGCGGATATGGAAAAACAGTCTTTTAGCCGAATTGTTTTCCACTCCTGCGGAATAATCCCCAGCGCCGTCGCCTTATAGCCTTGTGGTATGTTATTTCCCATAATATACTATTTCTCCTCTTCTGTTGGGTTGCGAAGCATTTGTTTCTTCTTTTTCGTCTCTATCGTTTTGATGCTTTCAACGACTGGCAGATTTTCCGGCATAGTGCCTCCAAGTTCTTTAATCGTTTGCCGGACTTTGGCTCCTACTTCGTAGTGCGTTCGGTTGGCTTTGGTTTTGCCGACGATGTGATCACGACGCAACTTCTCTTCGGTTTGTGTCGCGCGGAAGAGGTTGGCTGCCAGTTCTGTACTTCCCATATGGTCCAAAATCTTTTGGCTTTTCTTTAAGTTCTTACGTTCATGGATCTCTTTGGCTCCAAGTCCGCCATATAGGCCCATGTAACCGTGATTTTGGAAAATGGCATAATCGCGAGGCTCGATAACCCCTGCTCCTTTAGCCGCATCGGCCAATTGAGAATTGTGTTTGGCTAATTCATTGCGCAGAAATAATCGTTTTTCATCTTCAGAAGAAAGACGATTATATGCATCCATTTGCTGTATTTCGGCTATGCGCGTTTGAGTGGCGAAATATGTTTGTGCTTGAGCAACAATGGTTTTATTCGGATCCGCATTTTGTACGGTAAGGTAGCACGCATAACGGGACAGTTTGATTGAATCAAGGGGCCGTTCTGCGCCGGAGCCGATGACGACCATTTCGAGGATATCCTCGAAATGGTCTGAAATAGGTTGGCTGCTGTTTTGACAAGCTATTTTCGCTTTCTCAATTACCGGTAGAAAATGGCGGTATTCTGTGTATCCGAGAACTTTCCATAAATCTCTCGACGACCAGTATTCAATTCCGTTGTCGTCAACTCTTTTTATGCTTTCAAAGGTTGTAATAGCCTTTTTTGTAAGTCGTGTTCTCATATTTTTGTCTTTTAATATCCCAACTCCTTCAGATAACCATCCATCCGGATATGCACCTCGGAAAGCTCCTTTTCCAGGGCATCAATCTCCTGCTGCACGGCCGCAATGTCGATTTCGGGCTCCTCCTCGAAGGTGTCCACATAGCGCGGGATGTTGAGGTTGTAGTCGTTGTCGGCAAGCTCCTCGCGCCGGGCCACGTAGGCGTAGCGCTCCTCGACGATGCCCGGCTTTAGTTCCCCCTGCGCAAAGCGGCGGTAGGTCGTGACGATGTGGTCGATATCCTCGTCGCGCAGCCGGTTCTGGTTCTTGCCGTTCTCAAATTCGCGGCTGGCGTCGATAAAGAGCACGTCGGTCGTCGTCTTGGCCTTGTTGAAGATGGCGATGGCGGCCGGGATGCCCGTTCCGTAGAAGAGGTTGGCCGGGAGTCCGATGATGGCCTCGACGAGGTTCTCCTCGACGGTCTGCTGGCGGATTTTCCCCTCGCTGGCACCGCGGAACAGCACGCCGTGAGGAACGACAACGCCCACCTTGCCGTGTTCGTTGGCCACCTCGAGCATGTGGCAGATGAAGGCCCAGTCGCCCTTGCCCTTGGGCGGAATGCCGCGCCAGAAGCGGTTGTAGGGGTCGTCGGCCGCCTCGTCGGCGCCCCACTTTTCGAGCGAGAAGGGCGGATTGGCCACGACGGTGTCGAACTTCATCAGCGCGTCGCCCTCCTTGAGCTTCGGGTTGCGCAGCGTGTCGCCCCAGCGGATGGTGGCGCTGTCGAAACCGTGGAGCAGCATGTTCATCATGGCCAGCGCCCAGGTGCTGCCGTTGAGCTCCTGGCCGTAGAGCGAGAAGTTGTCGGAGCCTACCTCGCGGCCCGCCTTGATGAGCAGGGAACCCGAGCCGCACGTCGGGTCGCAGATGCGCGAGCCGGGGGCGCTCTTGGTCAGACGAGCCAGCAGGGTCGAAACCTCCTTCGGTGTAAAAAATTCTCCAGCCTTCTTCCCGGCGTCGCTGGCGAACTTCTCGATGAGGAACATATAGGCGTCGCCGATGACGTCGTTGTTCTCGAGGTGTGACTCGTCGAATTGCAGCCGATCGTCCGAAAAGTCGATAAGCAACTGCTTCAGTCGGGCGTTGCGCTCCTTCGTTTCGCCGAGGTTGCTGCTGTTGAAGCTGATGTTGCGGAAGATGCCGCTGCCGTCCTCGCTGCTCAGCTTTTCGCGGTTTTCGTATTCAAGGTCCGCCAGGCCAACATCAATGAGCTCGCCGATATTGGGTTCGTTGCGGTGCTCGAAAAGGTAGTCGAACGAACTCTTCTCGGGAACCTGGAACCGTTCGCGGCGCATGGCCCGCTGTGCACGCTCCGTATCGCCGTCGTAGCGCTGGAGGTACTCCTTGTATTTCGCCTTGCTGACATCGCTGACGTACTTCAGGAACAGCATCGTGAGGATGTAGTCCTTGTATTGACTGGGGTCAATCACGCCCCGGAAGGTGTCGCAGGCTTGCCATACGACTTTGTTAATCTCTTCCTGTGTAACTTTACCGTTCATCTTTATATATTTTTGTCAATTTACAATCGGTTATTTGCCGGCGGCGCTCCGCGATGGCCTTGTAGAGGGCCTGTTCGCGGCGATGCAGGCGGGTGAGGGCGATGCAGACCCGCTGGCGCTCCAGCGGAGGGAGCGGAACATCGAACTCCTCGAGGTCAGCTTTGCTGAGCGAGGCGATGGCCGACCCTTGGGCCTGCGCCGTCAGCAGCTGCCGGGTGGATGGCAGGTTGAGGAATCCGCAGAGGTATTCGGGCAGGATGCGGGTCGGGTTGTCGATTCGGATAATCAGAAACGAGGGTGAGGCCACGCACGGCCCGAGTTGCGTCGGGGCGATGGCGCAGAAATTCTTGCCACCCTTGGCGGCGAGCAGTAGGTCGCTTTCTGTCAGCAAGTGGCGGGCAGCCTTGGAACTGACGGTGGTTGTCGGTCGGACGGTCGGACGGATGTACCCCTCCTCGTCGAAATCGTTCACCTGAAGGTAGCAGGTGTCGGGCAAAGGAGTGCTTTTCAGGTAAACTCCCGTCTGAATAGTGGCAACATCTTTCAGTTTCACCATTTTTTTCTTTGTAGGTTTATTACAAAAGTATGCGCTTTGCCCGAGAAAAACAAATTATTTTCGAAAAAATCGCAATACAAACTCTACAAATATTTCGATTAAGCAAGTTTCTTCACAAAGTGAAGAAAAATATCCGGCTGTTCGACCGGATATTCTCTTTGTCTTTCGGGGCGGGCTTTACCGCTCGATGGTATGTCGTCGGATGACGGGGCGTTCGGGGCGGACGGGGTAGCCCAGGCGGGTCATGAGCTCCACATACCGTTGGCGGAACCAGGCGTGTGCGGGTTGGCGGTCGATGAGCAGCTGGAAGCCTCCGGGGCCGTTTGGGTCGCGTTGCAGGCGGATTTCGGTATTTGAGACGTCGAAGCGGCGCGAATACTCCGGTGCGCGGAGTTCGCCCGAGACGTAGAGGGGCTTCATGGCGATGATCTCGCGGGCGCCCGACTCCAAGAGGCCCATGTCGCGGCAGTATTCGCCCCAGCTGATGAGCGTCTGTGTGTCGGGCAGCCAATGTTCGATGCGGTCGAGTTTCGCCTGCAACTGCTGTTCGGCCTGCTCATGTCGGGCCTTCTCCTCGCGGTTGGTGCGGTTCAGTGTTCCGATCTGCTCGTGTAGGGAGGCGTTCTCCGCGTTGAGGCGGTCGATCTGCTGCTGCCGCTTGACGCGGGATGTGCCGATCATCGCCCCGATTCCCTCGACGATATTCGACCCAACCTCCGCCGCGGCGTTTTTCAACCGGACACCTTTCAGTTCGCCCTTCACGCTCTTCAACTCGGCCTCGGTGCGGTTCAGTTCGGCGCTCTTCTGCGCCTGGAGCGTGGCGGTCTGTTCATACTCGGTGCGCACTTGCCGCTCCTGTTGTTTGAGCTGCTCGACGGCCTTCCGCTTCTGCTCTTCGAGACGGAGCAGCGCGTCGATGTTCTCCTGCAGATCCTGCTGCTGGGCAATGGCTTGGCGATAGAACTCCTGCGTGGTGATGTGACGCGCCTCCGATCCGTCGATGCCACGCTCCAGTCCGTATTTGGACATCGCCGCGGCATAGGTGTCCTGATACTGCTTGAGGCGGATGCGCGACATGACGTCGTCGGCGCAGAGACGGGGCCGTGCGGCGGATTTCGGACGGTAGTGCCGCTTGCCGGGTGTTTCGGATGCGGCGGTGCGGGCCTTGCGGCGCTCGCCCGTGACGATGGGCACCACGGCGGCGTGGATATGCGGGGTCGATTCGTCGCGGTGCACGACGGCCGAGACGACATTCTCCGCCCCGAAGGTCTCGCGCAGCCAGGCGAGGTTGTCGGCACACCACTCCGGAAGCCGCCCCTCCTCCTCGATGCGCTTCATCGTGTCGTGCGAACCGGTCAGCATGACGCGGATCACGCGTACCTGGTTCGTCCCGATCTTGCGCGTGAGGCCGGCGTGTTCGAGGCGGTAGTTGATCGCCTCCGTGCGGTCGGCCACCTCCTCGGGAAACTCGACGAGTTCCTCGTTGAGGCAGGTGCGTTCGGGTGAGGCGTTGGTGGGTATCTTCGTGCGGGCGATGTGGGCGGTCATGGCCGCCTCGTTGCCCGGGGCTTTGTCAAGATGCAGGACGGCATATCCCATGGTACGGTCGTTTATCGGAGGTTGTGTGGTAGAAGAAGGGACCGCCTTGGCGGTCGGCGTGCGCAGCACGACAGGGGGTGTCCAGAGGGGCTTGACCCTTTGGCCTATTGGGGCTTTTTCAGCGTCGGCGGGCCGATGCGTCGGAAAAAGCCCTAATAGGCTATGGCTTTTTCCTCGGGGAAAAAGCCGCGGTCGCGAAGCGGCCGATGGGTGGGCGACGGTTCCGGCGTCATTCCGGGCGACGTTACAACTTGCGGGCGCGACGACGCGGCGTGCGGGAAATCTTCGCGGCGGGTCGCAGCGATTCGTTCAGATCCTTGTGGGCACGGTAGCTCTCCGCACGGTCGATGACGGTCGCACCGGGCAGGGCGCTGCGCAGTCGTTCGAGGGTGAGGTACCCCGCTTCGTCGTTGTCGAGGAAGGTGTGGATCGTCGCGTGGCGTGCGAGAAACGGAAGGGCACGGGGTAGGTTCACCACGGAGTTGAGCACGGCGGTATCGACGGCCGGCTCCGGCTCGTGTTGCAGTGTCAGGTGAGAGAGCAGGTCGAAGAATCCCTCGAAGAGCAGCGCCGTGTCGCCGTGCCGGTCGAAGGTCGTGATGGTTTTCGGGGCGCTGCTTCCCTTGAACTGCGGGCTGCGCAGCTCCCATCCTCCGGCGTCGTTGCGGAAGCCGATGGCGAAGAAGCGCCGCTCGCCGACGGCGTAGTGAACCTCGCGGCACAGCGCTCCGGCCACGGCGAGGTCGATGCCGCGCTCGCGCAGATAACCGATCAGCGCCGGGTGGCGAATCTCCCCGACGCCGAGAATCCGCAGCGGGGAGTCTTCGCGTGTCAAGGCGGTCGGGAGGGGTTGGAAGGGGACTTCGTCTACGGATCCTTTGCGCAAGTGTTGAATGGCTTCTGCCATGCCGCACCCTTCGAGGCGCATGACCAACTGGAGGAGCGTGCCTCCTTCACCCAGCCCGAAGTCGTACCAGAGCCCCTTGTCGTAGCGGACGCTGAAGCTGGGGGTGCGCTCCTTGCGCAGCGGCGAGAGGAACATGCCGTGGGTGGCGGTTTCGCGGTGGGGTTGCAGTCCCCGGCGGAGGAGATACTCCCGGATGCCGATGCAATCTGTTGTCGTCTTCATGGCTATCGGCTTTTGATGGGGACAATCCGGTGCAGTGCCGCCTCGACATCGCTGTCGCGGAAGAGGACGCGCCCGCCGATTTTATGGGCGCGGATCCGCCCGCGGTTCACCCAGTCGTTGAGCGTTACGAGCGAGATGCGCAGGCGGCGGGCTGTCTCGCGGCGGGTCAGATAGTTCGGTGTCTCGGCGGAGGGTTCGGGATGGAGTTGCCGCAATTCGTCGCGCAGCGATTCGCGAATCATCTCCGAGAGCTGGTCGGCGGTCATGCCGCTCAGAAAGATTTCCTTGGTCATAACGATTCGAATTTGGTTGATGACGCAAAGAAAGGCTTTCCGAACCCCTCCCGAAAACGGCGAATGGCGTTACAAATCAGCGCCAACCGATGCCAACCGGTGCCACACTGAAGACACACTTCCGCCCGTTTCCGGACTTTGGCATTCGTTTGCTTCGGTTGGCACTGCCGTGTAATCGGATTCTTTCAGGGCGAAAAAACGAGGGCGGCGGGTGCCGTCCTCGTTGTAGTAGATGTGATTTTGAGTCTATCGGAACCGTTCCAATACCTCCCGAACGGCGTTGGCCGCAAAGAGGGTGTCACCGCCAGCCGAGATCTGAATGCGGCACGGCTCCAGCCATCCGTTCGTAATCCACCGGTCGAGCGTCGGACGTGCGACGCCCAGCGCCTCGGCTAGCTCCTTTTTGTTGAAGAGCCGGCTGCCGTTTGCCATTAGATACTGTTCGCCCTTGTGCACGCCCAGCCAGTAGTCGAAGCGGCGGAGAATCGCGTCGGCATCCTTCAGCTTCGGCTCATACCGTTCGTAAGCCCAGACGTGCAGGCTCGACGGATCGAATCCGGCAAACTCCGGCCTCTGGTGCAGCTCCCGAACGAGCGTCTCGAAGCACTCCAGCTCGGAGGCTTGGATTGTTATTTTTCGACGGCGCGGCACGGCTGGCTATCTCTTTTTTGCACGGTATCGCTGATGGGGATGTTTCGGCATATTGGGATATTCACGTTCCAACAACCCTTCGGCAACCATGATGGGTATGGCTCTGTTTTTCAGGTATCGTAGACTCTTCCCTACTTTGTTAGCTATGGTTTCCAGCGATTCAAAATCAACACATGCGTGCAGGATGGCTGTGTGTAATTCGCTGGATGATAATCTTCTGCGCCTTTCCTTGTCTGGAGAGCTAGCAACATTACTAGCAACATTACTAGCAACATTACTAGCAACATTCCCGGGAAGTCCCCCCTCTCGGAATTTTTTGTTGATTCTGTAGTGCGTGCCGCGGCCGATTCCCTCGGGAATAAGGTATCGGTCGTTGCATAACTCTTTGAGCAACTTTGTGATATCGGCACTGTGCTTGTCCAATACCAATTGCATTCGGTAGTTGGTGATCTCGCCCTCGCTGCAACAGGTCGCCAGGGTCATCAACTTGTTGTGTTCTATGGACGTTATATCCTCACCGAACAGGGATTTCAGATAGGAGATGACCTCATCGGACAACAAACTGACAAGAGGTAATGTCAATACGACTTTGTCGGGGTGAGTGATCTCCTCGATTCGCGGATTGCGGTAATTTGCCTTTTTCCAACCTTGCATGATCTTGTCGGCACCGCTTCCGGCCTTTTCCGCTGAGCCGATCAGCATGAACATCGTTTGCAGGGCCTTGTTGCGGCATACGCTGTTGCCTCCCTGATAATATTGGGCAATGGAGAGTAGCAGGGAACCTGGATTGGAGAATATGTAACAATCCTTGTGTAGTTCGATCGTAATGTTCGAGTCGACCGAATAGTCGCAATGGACCAGTGCATTGATAAATGCTTCGCGTAGAGCCGTATGTGTCGGCGTTTCGTCCTCTCTGATGCCGTCCTTCAGGGCGAAAGGCTTGGGCAGGGATGCGGCCAGCTTGGGATAGACCCGGTAGTAGAACTGGAACAGATTCGCCTCCCAGGTGCCGTCCGGGTAGATGCGGTCTGTCCAGCGGTCGTCGGGATTGGAACTGAAATATTCGCGGTAATCGGGAAAGTATTGCGGACATCCGTAGGCGTCGGTGATGCTGTCTGTTTTTCCGAACATCAGCAGACCGGCAAGTGTCAGTCCCTCGATCTTCTCTCGCCGATCGATCCGATAACCTTTCAATTTCATCAGAAAATGTTTGTCGTCCAGCAGCAGCCACGGATGATCGGGGCTTTTGGTTGCGACCAGCCGGCGGTATTGCTCAAGAGTTGCCTTGTCAATATCCTGCTCGATGGTAAATTCGGGCAGAATTTTGTAATCACGGGGATGTTCCGTGATATCGGCGTCGGCGAACATGCGTTGTATTTCGCTTGCATCGCACCGATAGTCTCCTTCGTAATTCCGCTTGAATGTATTCTCGGGGTTGTTATGCAGATATACGGGAATCTTGTTGCGGGGAGCTCGTGGCACATTGAATACCAGGACATAGCTCCCGTTGTATTCGCCATCCTGCACGTCTTTCTCCTGCAGGACGTTTGCGCTGCAATGAGCCTTGTTGTTTACGTTGTCCCAAAACTCCTTTTTGTATTTGCGCGCCTGCTCCAGTGTGATGCCGTCAAGTGTGAATTTCCCGTCCTTCTCCTTGACGCCCAATACGATGACTCCACCTTGCGTATTGGCGAAAGCGGAGTAGGTCTCCCACAAGCTGCCCGGAAACCCTCCCCTGGCGGATTTGAACTCCACCTCGGCCGATTCACAGTCGGCCATCAGAGATTCGATTTTTTCTATAAAATCGTAGTTGTCGAACAGCGTTAATTCCTGCGTATCGTCTTTCATTGCATCAGTCTGTTTGAACAAAGTTAAAAAAATTCCCGGACAACACTCTTTCAGATTATCGTGTTGTGTTGCTTGCCCCCGAAAAATAGGGGTGGCTCATCAGCTCCAGGGCGGTCTGCTCCTCGGTGATCTTGATGTACTTCATAAACTCCCGTTCGGTCTTGTGGCCCGTAACCTTCATGATGGCGATGGTCGGGATTCCCGCCAGATACATGTTCGTCGCGCCGCTGCGCCGTGCCGTGTGGGTCTTCACCAGGTCGCACTTCTCGACCAGCCGGCTCTTCTTTTCGCCATTCTCGATGTAGGAGACCTCGACTTTCTCCGTGATGCCTGCCTCGCGCGCAATCTCCTTGATGAGGTAGTTCACCTTCTGCTCGTAGGTTCTCGGCAGCCGGTTGTCGTACTTCTCCAGGATGGCCTGCAGCTCGGGGCGGACCGGAATGACGACGTGGTTGCCGGTCTTCTGCTGCTTGAGGTCGATGACCTGCTGTCCGTTCTCCAGTGTGCGGATGTTGCCTTCGTTGATGGTCGAGTAGTCGCTGAAGCGCTGTGCCGTGTAGCACCCCACCAGAAAGATGTCGCGGGCAACATCCTTGTGCCGATTTTTCGAGAGGTCGAGCGCGGCGATGGCCCGGATCTCCGACTCCGTCAGGTAGATGTTCTCCACGTCGGCCGTCAGCACGCGGAACTTGCGGCTCTCGATCGCCCCGTTGTCGTGCAGGCCCTCCTCGCGGGCCGCGCGCATGATGATCTTCAGCTCCTTGACGTGGCGGCCGATCGTATTGACGGAGTAGTTCTTGGCGGTGAACCAGGCGACGAAGTCATCGTAGAACTTCAGGTCGATGTCGGTAAAGTCGAACTGCTTGCGTTTGGCCTTGCAGTACTCGTCGAACTGCACGACGAATCCCTTGTAGTTCTTGATGGTCGAGGGGCCGTATCGGAGTTTGTGGATGTTCAGCCGGGTGCCCTCCTCCATTTCGCGCGTGAAGCGGGCTATGTAGTCGCCGAGCGATTCGCGGGTGCGGACGCGACGGCCGGTGGTGAGGCTGCGCGGGTGGTGGAAGCTGTAGATGATCTTCTCCAGCCGCGTCTTCGTCATTGCGTGCTCGGGATCCTTGGCAATCTCTCCGAGGATGTGGCTGCGCAGTTCGGAGAGGTTCTTGGTTAGCTCGCGCCCCTGCTGCTCGGTGAAATCATCGGTAAAGGTGAAGCGGCTTTTGACCGTCTGCCGCTTGTTGTCCCAGGCGTCCGTCAACACCATATATTGGCTGTCGACGTAGAACTGGTTGCCGCGGCCAACCGTGAAGAGAACTTGGATTTTGACCAGTTTGTTTTTCTGGGTTGAGCGGATGCGATAGCAGAAGGATGCCATAGGTCAGTAGGTTTTATCTGCTGCAAATGTAATCATTTTTGTCATACATTTGTCATACATCGGCCGAATTTTCGAAAACTTCCAGACCTCGCAGTTGATGAAAAATATCTGTAATATGTTGATATATAGATAAAATAAAATTAAAATCGGTAAAATTCGATTCAAATTTATGGCGTCCGCTTCAGACCTCGCAGAAGCAGCGTCGTATACAAATACGGCGCTGTTTTCTATTTTTTCGATCTTCGTAAAACAATACAGTCAACTACGACGTCGATCGATATATGCAATTCGGGGCAGCAAACAATTTCCATCCTTTACGATCCGCAACGGTGAGCAAGACGAACCTACACTACCGGCGGAGCCTTCCCCCAACGTAAGCGGATCATCCTTGCCGAACAATCCGTCGGTCTGCCACGATCGTCAGACAAGCAATCTGTTTGGTCATCGTGGGCGGCATCCCCACCCGACAACGATCCGACGACACCCGCATACTCATCGCAGAAGAGACGGAGCGAATCATAATCGAAAATTTCGCAGCCCGACGCCGCTACGGTTCAACCGAATCGCTACTGGTTTTCGGAAAAAACTTTATTCTCCGTGATCGCTCGAAACGATAGCGGCTCCAACCGGAACCGACGGATGGCAGCAAGAAGCATGTTTCAACGCATCGAACCGTTCCACAAACAAATTAGGCATTTTTTCTTCGCTTCATATATCTATTAAACTTTTACAGCAAATCCGCGCCGATCGCCTCAAAGACGCTCGTCTTACCGAGGAAGGGGGCTTGCGCCCGTCGCCAGACAACGCAGGGGATAACCTGCGATTACTTCGTACAAACGTACGATCCGATCGGATTTCGTAGCACGTTTTCCGCTCACATACCGACAACTTTTCGCATCATAAAACCCCCGCTCCTCCCTGTCTCGGGGATTCGATCGACACGCCGCACCGGCATGATCCGTCCTCCTTCGCATCACCTCTTTCATGAATATTTTTTCTGATAAGGACACGGATAAAATCGCCGGCACTCTCTGGAAGTAGGCGCTCGCTTCGTACGCAACCGTTGCAGCCCACATGCCGCGAACAGCGGCATTCGACTCCGCTCGCACCCTTTTCGACACCGAAAAAAAGAGACAGATGGCAACGAAGCGGACCCGGTCCGGTCGGATGGACAACTGTCAAACGGACAAAGCCGTCATGCGCTGCGAACCCTCCGCGTACTGCGGATCGCCTCTACGATGGCCGGCAGCATGGAAACGATGACGATCGCTACGACCAACAGTTCGAGATTCCGCTGCACGAAATGCAGATCTCCGAAAAGATAGCCGGCATAGCAGAACAAGACGACCCACGCGCCGCCGCCGAGCAGGTTGAATGCCATAAAATGCGGAAAGTGCATCCGGCCCATTCCGGCGACAAACGGAGCGAACGTGCGCACGATGGGAACGAAGCGGGCGAGGACGACGGTTTTGCCGCCGTATTTCCGATAAAATTCGCACGTCTTGTCCAGATAGCTCCGTTTGAAGATTCGGGAGTTGGGGTCGGCGAAAAGTCTGCGACCGAAAAACCGACCGACCGAATAGTTGCAACAGTCGCCTGCAACGGCCGCGGCAAAGAGGACGACAACGAGCAGATGCACGTCTATGGGCATTCCGGGCTGTGCCGCGATGGCTCCTGCCACGAACAACAGCGAGTCTCCGGGCAGAAACGGCGTAACGACCAGACCCGTTTCGCAGAAAACGACTGCGAAAAGGACCGCATAGGTCCATAAGCCATACTCCTGAACGATACGGAGCATGTATTGGTCGATATGAAGGATGAAATCCGATAAAAAATCCATGTTTCGAGGTGTTTGCGTGAAAGAATAAAACGGGCCGGACCGGCCGACCGCCGACCGCAGCAGTACGCGGCGCCGCATGCCGCATGGGTTTCCAGCGGCAGGGACGGCCCGCAGACTAAATCCGAATACGCTCCAGAGCGTAGACGTAATATCGCAGAGGTTTCGGTAAAGGCGCCGCCTCAGCATCGTACGAAATGCGGCATTGTCCGAGCGATGCGCTGCGCAGAGCGATACGGGGCCGGAAAGCCGGAAGAGACGGATTCCGGAATCCGTTCAGGATGCGGACCCGGGACGGGAACGAAACCGCTTCGACCGCCGCGGCCGGACCGTATCGCAGAGCGTCGCACGCTTCGCGGAGCGCCGAGGCCGGAGGGTTCTCCCGAGCCGGAGTGCGGAACTCTGTGGGACCGGAATACTCCCTCGACGAGGCTTCACCGCCGGACACGACCGCTCCACCCGCCAGCAGCAGAATTCCCAGCAACGTATGGAACAGGTGTTTTCCCATCGGGTCCGTTCGCAATTCTTCCGCAAAGATAGAACCATTCGGGTAAAATCGAACCGAACGGCCGCCGAAATCCGCATGCGGACTTGTTCTTTTCTCGAATTTGTCCTAATTTTGCTGCGAATATTCCCGAAGATGAGAACGCCGTTACGCATACTCTGTATCGTGCTGGCCGCCTGTGCGGCGATGTTGCAGAAGCAAGGTTCCAGTGCAACTTCTGCGGCAGCGGATACCCGGCATCCGATCTCGCAGTATTGCTTCGACAACTCCGGATTCCCGGACGACACGGCCACGGAGACAGTCCGGACGTTCGTCCCCGCACCTACGACACGCGCACTGCGCAAAGGCCCCGAAATCCGTCAGCGACTCGGCGACGAAGCGCCGGAGGCTTTCGGGCTTCCGTCGTTCCGTGCGGACCCGGAACGCAGAGCCCGCGGCGCGACCGAATGCCTTTTCGCCGGCCGGCGCGCCGCTGCGTCCCACGACTTCGATTATCTCCGTTTCGGCGTTCTGCGGATTTAGCCCTCTTCATTTTCCCGATCCGTTTTTCTCGTACGGTTTTCCGGCGCCGCCGGACCGCCGTACGGGCTTTCCGATGTCTTCGCACAAGCCGTTCCGGTTTTCGTGCGGAGCGATCCCGACTGTCCGCCCACCCCGCAAAGGGCGCTGTATGGCCCGTCCCCGAATCCGGACGAAGACCTGCCGCGGCGATGCGGCGAACGGTCGGATAACAATCATTCGAAAAAATCCGCAAGATGACACTGACATATATCATTCGAGAAACGCTGCTGATGATGGGCTTCACGTTCGTCGTGGGAGCGGCGTTCGCCTACGTACTCAAACTGATGACGCTGTTCTTCTCCTACCTGAACGGCGAAGACCTGCCGTCGCTGGTCCGGCGGAGCCGGATCTGGGGGCGGGCCTACCGCATGGAAGTCTCGCACTCCTACCGTTACGTGCGTTCCTTCATGGGGAGCGGCCGTCCGATGTGCGGAATGCCGATGGATCCCGCCACGGAAGATGAGGCGATTCACGGCATGAACGGCCTGACGGAGTATCATTTCGGAAATCCCGAGGTTCCGGTCCGCAACCTCGAAAACCGTTGAATTACACTTTTCGATTATGGAAAAATTCGATTTGAACAACATATTTCAGGGCATTTCGACCCTGTTGCAATCCGATCCGGCGATCATGTACGCCCGCATCGGGCTGATTCTGCTCGGAATCCTGCTGGTCTATCTGGGCCGTAAGGGAATTCTCGAACCGCTGGTGATGATCCCGATGGGATTGGGCATGGCCGCCGTGAATGCCGGCGTACTGATCTTCCCCGGCGGAACGCCGGGCAACCTCTTCCTCGATCCGATGGTAACGGACACCAATGCGCTGATGAACATCCTGCAGATCGATTTCCTGCAACCGGTCTACACCTTCACCTTCAGCAACGGCCTGATCGCCTGCCTGATCTTCATGGGCATCGGCACGATGCTCGATATCAACTTCCTGCTGGCCAAACCGCTGCAAAGCATGTTCCTCGCGCTTTGCGCCGAGCTGGGAACCTTCGCCGTCGTACCGATCGCCTATGCCATGGGACTGAGCCCCAGCGACAGCGCTTCGATCGCCATGGTGGGCGGAGCGGACGGACCGATGGTGCTCTTCACATCGCTCAACCTCTCGAAGGAGATATTCGTACCGATCACCGTCGTTGCCTACCTCTATCTGGGCCTCACCTACGGCGGTTATCCCTATCTGGTGCGTGCGATGGTTCCCAAACGCCTGCGCGCCATCAAGATGGCGCCGCCCAAAAAGGCGCCCAAGCAATACAGCCCCGCAACCAAGATTTCGTTCGCCGTGGTGATGTGCATCATCCTGTGCCTGCTCTTCCCCGTGGCCGCTCCGCTCTTCTTCTCGCTGTTCATCGGCATCGTCATCAAAGAGTCGGGACTCAAACACGTGAACGATTTCATCAGCGGACCGATGCTCTACGGCTCCACGTTCTTTCTGGGCATTCTGCTGGGGATTCTCTGCGATGCCCATACGCTGCTCGACCCCACGGTGCTCAAGCTGCTCGTACTGGGCATCCTCGCGCTGCTGATTTCGGGCATCGGCGGCATTCTGGGCGGCTATGCCATGTATTTCATCAAGCGCGGCAATTTCAATCCCGTCATCGGCATCGCGGCCGTGAGCTGCGTTCCGACGACGGCCAAAGTGGCGCAGAAGATCGTCTCGCACGACAATCCGTCGTCGTTCGTGCTGGCCGATGCGCTGGGTGCCAACATCACGGGCGTCATCACGTCGGCCATCATCGCCGCGATCTTCGTAACCGTGATTCCGATGTTGTAAGCGAACGGCCGAAATCGCCGGACGCCGTGCCGAGGCAGCTCCATTCACCGGGTCGCGGGTTCGGCGACCGACGGAACCGGCCTGTGCCGGAGCCGATCGACCGCGTGCGACGGATCCTGCGGAAACGATGCCGGCTGCAAGCGGAATCGTCCGACAAGTCCGAAAAATAAAAAACGCCGTCGGCAGCGATCGCTTCCGCGGGGATGACTCGTAAGAATCGGACTTGTCGGACGATCCCGTTTCGGATTTGCGAACGACGGCCGGTCTGCGGCCGCGGACCGAACGGACTGCGGTTTGCGGACCGGCCGTATCAAGGCATGTATTTTGCAGGACGCGAAGCATGCAAAAGATCGGAATCAAGAGAGTTTACGAACCCGCGGAGCCGTCGGACGGATACCGTGTCCTCGTCGACAAGCTCTGGCCGCGGGGCATGAGCAAAGAGCGCCTGCACTACGATCTGTGGGCCAAAGAACTCGCTCCGTCGGCTCCGCTCCGCGCATGGTTCCACGCCGCCCCCGAAAAACGCTGGGACGCTTTTCGCGAACGGTATATCGAAGAGCTCGAACGTTCGCCCGCCGTGCAGGAGTTCGCCGAAAAAACGCGCGGCGAGAAAATCCTTACGCTCCTCTACACTTCGCGGAACGCAGCGGCCAACCACGCACGGATCCTGCGGGACTATCTCTCGCATCTTCCCGACTGACGCCGCAGCGCTCCGGACGGGACACAACTCCGGAATCGGCCCGAACCAGCCGGCCGTTACTTCATCACACGACGGTATTGGCTGATCGAACTGCCGGTCTGCCGGCGGAAGTAGCGGCTCAGATAGGCCTGATCGCGAAACCCGGTGGCATCGGCAATCTCCTGCACCGTTTTATCGCTGGTTTCGAGCATGATGCGTATTTCGAGCATCAGCATGCGGTCGATCACCTCTTTGGGGGTCATGTGCACCGATTCGCGCGTGATGGCCGAAAGGTAGCGCGTCGTAACGCACAGACGGTCGGCATACCACTCCACGCGGTGTTCGCCGCAGCAATTCTCGCCCACGAGATTGAAGAACCGCCGGCACAGATCGGTCTGGCGATCGGGTATGCGGGCCATGTCGTGCAGCTTCTTGCGCTGAATCTTGTCGTAATACTCCATGAACATATTCTGCAATCGGTTGCGGACGATCGTATTGCGGAACATGTTTTCCCGGTCCTCATAGGTATGGCGCATCATCTCGAACCACAATTCGAGCGGTTCGAACGTTTCGTCCGTGTGTCGCGAAACGGGGTGGTCGCCGATGAACCGGAAAAACGGAAGGTCGAGACGGTAGCTCGCCTCGTCGAACATCTGGCTCGAAAAAGCGAAACACGAAGCGCCGAAATCGTCCGACACGGCCAGAAGCATGACCGTCGTGTTGGGAATCAGCAACACCTGCGTGCCGCGTTCGACCGAGTACTCCTGCAAGTTGATCGAAAGCCGGGCCCGACCTTCGCGGCACAGGAGCATCATCCCGAACGCGACCCGCACGGGACGGTTGAGCCGCGCCTCGTCCCATCCGGGATCGCAGATGACGAATTGTTCGCCTTCGGGCAGCGAAACGAGATTGCCTACGGTGATTGTTCTGTCGGTTTTGTTCCCTTTTTTTATCATTATTTCTATTATTTGCACTAAAAGACTTATTTAGTTCCGAAAAGTACATATATTTTTCGGGAAAACCATCGTTATTTCGGGAAAAACAGGATACTTTTGCACACGGAAAAGTTTTTTAGTATCAGATAATGGAAAAGAAAATGAAGAAAATGAGCAAATGGAAGTACACCGCAGTGCTCGCGCTCTGCGGCGTCGCGCTCGTCGGCTGCAAGCAGGCGCCGACAGGACAGCGTCAGGCCGAATACGCCGGTCTGACAATCACGACGGGTGATTACACGCTGACAGACACCTATTCGGCGACCATCCGCGGTCGTCAGGACATCGACATCTATCCGCAGGTTTCGGGCACCATCGCCGAACTCCGCGTCAAAGAGGGCGAAACGGTCCGCAAAGGACAGACGCTCTTCATCATCGATCAGGTCCCCTACAAAGCGGCGCTCCGCACGGCCGAAGCCAACGTCAAAGCCGCCGAAGCCGCCGTCGCGACGGCTCAGCTCACTTACGACAGCAAGAAACAGCTTTTCGCCAAGGACGTCATCTCGGAGTTCGACCTCTCCACGGCGCACAACAACCTGCTGAGCGCCCAAGCGCAGCTCGCGCAGACCGAGGCGCAACTGGTCAACGCCCAGAACAACCTCTCCTATACGGTCGTCAAGGCACCGTCGGACGGCATGGTCGGCACGCTGCCCTACCGCGTGGGCGCACTGGTGAGCGCATCGCTCCCGCAGCCGCTCACCACCGTATCGGACAATTCGCAGATGTACGTCTACTTCTCGCTCACGGAGAACCAGCTCCTCAACCTGACGCGCGAATACGGCTCGATCGACAACACGCTGAAGAACATGCCCGCCGTGCAGCTCCGGCTCAACGACGGCACGATCTACTCCCAGCCCGGCCGCGTCGAGTCGATCAGCGGCGTGATCGACCCCTCGACGGGCAGCGTTCAGCTGCGCGCCGTATTCCCCAACTCCGACCGGCTGCTTCACAGCGGCGGCGTGGGCAACGTGCTGATCCCGCGCGAACTGAAAAACCAGATCATCGTCCCGCAGTCGGCCACGTTCGAAACGCAGGACAAGGTTTTCGTTTATAAAATCGTGGACGGTGTCGCCAAATCGGCCATGATCGACGTGCTGAGCTCCTCGAACGGCCGCGAATACGTAGTAACCTCGGGTCTCACCCCGGGCGAAACGATCCTCGCCGAAGGCGTCGGTCTGATGCGCGAAGGCACGCCCGTGAAGATCAAGGGCGCACAACCCGCCCCCGCACAGCCCGCCGCCGCTGCGGACACGACCCAAACCGAAAAGGAGGAATAGCACATGACACTCAAACATTTCATCGAACGCCCCGTCCTTGCGTCGGTCATCTCCATCGTCATCGTCATCGCCGGCATCATCGGCTTGGCCACGCTGCCCGTGGAGCAGTATCCCGACATCGCGCCTCCGACGGTCATGGTGCACGCCAGCTATCCGGGCGCCAGCGCCGAAACCATCCAGAAATCGGTCGTCGTCCCCCTCGAAGAGGCCATCAACGGCGTGGAGGACATGACCTACCTCACATCCAGCGCCGCCGTAGGTTCGGCCAGCATCACGGTCTATTTCCGTCAGGGCACCGATCCCGACATGGCGGCCGTGAACGTGCAGAACAAAGTAGCCACCGCCACCGGTCAGCTGCCGTCGGCCGTAACGCAGATCGGCGTTACGACCATGAAGCGTCAGACCTCCATGGTGAAGATCTTCTCGCTGTACAGTCCCGACGACTCCTACGACGAGACGTTCCTCTCGAACTACACCAAGATCAACATCGAACCGCGCATCCTGCGTATTCAGGGCGTCGGCGAGGCTTTCACGCTGGGTGCCGACTACTCGATGCGCGTCTGGCTGAAGCCCGACGTGATGGCCCAGTACAAACTCATCCCGTCGGACATTACCGGCGTGCTGGCCGAGCAGAACATCGAATCGGCCACGGGTACGCTGGGCGAGAACTCGAACAACACGTTCCAGTACACGATGAAATACAAGGGCCGTCTGATGACCCCCGAGGAGTTCGGACAGATCGTCATCTCGGCTCTGCCCGACGGTGAAATCCTCTATCTGAAGGATGTCGCCGACATCGAACTCGGCAGCGAGTCCTACGCCTACAAAGGCTACACCAACGGACATCCGGGCGTCAGCACCATGGTCTTCCAGACGGCCGGATCGAACGCCACGCAAGTGGTCAACGAGATCGACGCCCTGCTCGAAGAGATCCGGGCCGACCTGCCCAAGGGCATCGAAATCGCCCACCTGCAGAGCGTGAACGACTTCCTCTACGCCTCGATCTTCGAGGTGATCAAGACGCTCATCGAGGCGATCTTCCTCGTGGTGCTCGTCGTGTACGTCTTCCTGCAGGATATACGCTCGACGCTCATTCCGACCGTTTCGATCCTCGTAGCGCTGATCGGTACGTTCGCGTTCCTCTCCGTCTCGGGCTTCTCGATCAACCTGCTGACGCTCTTCGCGCTGGTGCTGGCGATCGGTACGATCGTCGACGACGCCATCATCGTCGTCGAGGCGGTGCAGGCACGCTTCGACGTAGGCTACAAATCCTCCTACCACGCTACCGTGGACGCCATGTCGGGCATCACGTCGGCCATCATCACCTCGACGCTGGTCTTCATGGCCGTGTTCATCCCCGTCTCGATGATGGGCGGCACCTCGGGCGTGTTCTACACGCAGTTCGGTCTGACGATGGCCGTGGCCGTAGGCATCTCGGCCATCAACGCCCTCACGCTTTCGCCGGCCCTCTGCGCCCTGATTCTGAAACCCTATCTCGATGAGAACGGCGAGATGCGCGACAACTTCGCGGCACGTTTCCGCAAAGCCTTCAACACGGCATTCTCGGCAATGGTCGCCAAATACAAGCACGGCGTACTGCTCTTCATCAAACACCGCTGGCTCACATGGGCCACGCTGGGTCTGGCCATCGCGGCGCTGGTCGTACTGATGAAATCGACCAAGTCGGGTCTGGTGCCCGACGAGGATCAGGGTACGATCATGGTCAACGTAACCACGGCTCCGGGCACATCGCTCCAAGAGACGCACGTGGTCATGGAGGAGTTCTCGGACCGCATCAAGGATATTCCGCAGATCCGCGACTACATGCAGGTCGCCGGCTACGGCATGATCGCCGGTCAGGGTTCCTCCTACGGTATGTGCATCATCAAACTCAAGGACTGGAAGGAACGCCCCGACAAGCAGGACGCCGTGAACGCCGTGATCGGTCAAGTCTACGCCCGCACGGCCGACATCAAGGATGCGCAGATCTTCACCGTCGCACCCCCGATGATTTCGGGCTACGGTACATCGACCGGTTTCAGCATGCACCTGCAGGATAAGACGGGCGGCGAACTGAGCGACTTCTACAACATCTACCTCCAGTACATCGCAGCGCTGAACCAGCGGCCGGAGATCGAACGCGCCTACTCGACCTTCAACATCAACTTCCCGCAGTACATGGTCGACATCGACGCCGCGAAAGCCAAGCGTGCGGGCGTCTCGCCGAGCACGATCCTCTCGACGCTGGCCGGCTACTACGGCGGACAGTACGTGTCGAACATCAACCGTTTCTCGAAGATGTACTACGTAACGCTCCAAGCCGATCCGAAGTATCGTCTCGACACGGAGTCGCTCAACAACGTCTTCGTCCGCACGGACAGCGGCAAGATGGCTCCCTTGAGCCAGTTCGTCAACCTCACGCGCGTATACGGATCCGAAGTGCTGAACCGCTTCAACATGTACTCTTCGATCGCCATCAACGGTACGCCGGCCGACGGCTATTCGTCGGGCGATGCCATCCGGGCGATCCGCGAAGTGGCCGAGCAGGTGCTTCCGCACGGCTACGGCTACGAATTCGACGGCATCACGCGCGAGGAGGCCCAGACGAGCAGCAACACGCTGATTATCTTCGGCATTTGCGTGCTGTTCATCTATCTGATCCTCTGCGCGCTGTACGAGAGTTTCTTCGTACCGTTCGCGGTCATTCTGGCCGTTCCGTGTGGTCTAATGGGTTCGTTCCTCTTCGCCAGAATGATGGGATTCGAGAACAACATCTACCTCCAGACGGGTATCATCATGCTGATCGGTCTGTTGTCGAAAACGGCCATCCTGATCACCGAGTACGCCGCCGACCGCCGCCGTGCCGGCATGAGTCTCACGCAGGCCGCCGTCTCGGCCGCCAAGGCCCGTCTGCGTCCGATTCTGATGACCGTGCTCACGTGCGTGTTCGGTATGATCCCGCTGGTGCTCTCGACAGGCGTAGGCGCCAACGGCAACTCGACCCTCGGCTCGGGCGTCGTGGGCGGTATGATCGTCGGCACACTGGCGATGCTGTTCCTCGTTCCGACGCTCTTCATCGTCTTCCAGACGTTGCAGGAGAAGTTCCGGCCGGTGGAATTCACGACCCCCGATTGGGCGGTCAGCGCCGAACTCGAAGAGGCGGACAAGATCGACAATGCTGACGTAACCAAAGAGAAGTAACATGAAAAAGATCATAATTCTGTCCGTTGCAGCGCTCATGTGCAGCTGCGGCATCTACAAACCTTACAGCCGTCCCGAAGTTCAGACCGAGGGTCTCTACGGCCCGGGGATCGAAACGACGGACACCGCGACGCTCGGCAACCTGCCTTGGCGCGAGGTCTTCACCGACCCCCGTTTGCAGACCCTCATCGAGGAGGGGCTGGCCAACAACACCGACCTGCAATCGGCGCAGTTGCGCGTCGAAGAGGCCGAGGCCACCCTCAAGTCGGCGCGTCTGTCGTTCCTGCCCTCGTTCAACTTGGCTCCTCAAGGGGGCGTGAGCAGCTTCGACAACTCGAAGGCTTCGTGGACCTACAACATACCCGTTACGGCCAGCTGGGAGATCGACATCTTCAGTCGTCTGCGCAACAGCAAACTGCGCGCGAAGGCTCTCTACGCTCAGAGCGAAGAGTACCGTCAGGCCGTGCAGACGCAGCTGATCGCCGGCATCGCCAACTACTACTACACGCTGCTGATGCTCGACGAGCAGTACGACATCACGGCCGAAACGGCCGAGAACTGGCGCCGGAGCGTGGAGACGATGCGCGCGATGAAGGAGGCCGGCATGACCACGCAGGCCGCCGTATCCCAGAGCGAAGCGACCTATTATTCGGTGGTCAACTCGCTCAAGGACCTCGGGCAGTCGATCCGCGAGACGGAGAACGGCTTCTCCGTACTTCTGGGAAGCGCCGCGCGCAACATCGAGCGCGGCACGATCGCCGAACAACAGATCCCCGAAGAACTCGCTGTGGGTGTCCCCGTGCAGATGCTCTCGAACCGCCCCGACGTACGTTCGGCCGAGTCGACGCTCATGTCGGCCTACTACGCGACGGCTGCGGCCCGTTCGGCGCTCTACCCGAACCTCACGCTCAGCGGTACGGTGGGGTGGACCAATAACGCCGGTTCGCTGGTCGTCAATCCGGGCAAGCTGCTGCTCAATGCCGCGGCGTCGCTTCTGCAACCCATCTTCAACGCCGGCTCCTATCGGGCACAGGTGAAGATCGCCAAGGCGCAGCAGCAGGAGGCGCTGCTCAGCTACGAGCAGACGCTCCTCAATGCCGGCAAGGAGGTCAACGACGCACTGAACCAGTGCCAGACCGCCCGCGACAAGAAGGAGTACCGCGAACAGCAGATCGCCTCGCTCGAACGCGCCGTCGAGAGTACGGAGCTGCTCATGAAACACGGCACCTCGACCTACCTCGAAGTGCTCACGGCACAGCAGGGATTGCTCTCGGCACGCCTCACGCAGGTAACCGACCGCTTCGACGAACTTCAGGGTTTCGTGAACCTCTACCAAGCTCTCGGCGGAGGCCGTGAAACGACGCAGGACGCACCCCATGAAACACAGCGTTGATACCCGAAGGCTGATTATCGAAGACATGCAGCGTCTCATGATCCGCGACGGCCTTCGGGCCGTGCGGATCAATGAACTCGCCAGCCATCTCTCGATCTCCAAGCGCACGCTTTACGAGCTCTTCACCGACAAACTGTCGCTGATCGACCAGTCGCTCACGGCGCTTTTCGGACAGTGGGAGGAGTCGGTCGCCGAACGGCTCGCGCAGCCGGCCGGCAGTTACGAAAAACTCGTCTGGCTGCTCGGAGAGTACGTGCGGCAGCTCAACGTAACGGGAATCCGTCTGCTGCGCGAGCTGCATGCCGCCGAGGAGAACTATCCCGCTTTCGTGTCGTGGCTGAAATCGTGGAAGGCCAACTTCTGCAATCTGCTGTGCGACTGCATCGCCGAAGGGGATTGCATCGCCGATACGCAGACGGCCGCCGTTACGCGCGGACTGATGATGTCGCTCTTCGTGGCACGCCTCAACGGAATCCCGCGCAACGAACAGTACGACTTCGGCTGTACGATCCTGCGCGGCATTTCGACCCCGGCGGGAACCGAATTGCTCGAACGGCTGAAAACGAACGGCTGAGACTCCTGATGAAAACGAACGGAGCGCACCTTGCGAGGTGCGCTCCGTTCGTTTCAATAAGACCGATCCTTCGGATTCCGGGCCGGCCCCATTCCGCTCTCCATGCCGTCCATTCCATCGGTCCTGCGTCTTGCCGGGCCGTCCGCCGCGATCACCGCAGGCACGGTCGGAAGCAATCGGTCCGGCCGGATGCAGAGAGCTACGGCATCCGGGCTATGCATCCTGCGTCTTTCCGGCCGGCACGACGTCGGTCATGAGCCAATCCGCGGTCAGGGAGCACGTATTCCCGCAGCGTACGAAGCCCTCTGCGGTCGAATCCGTCGACCGCAGAACGTCTACCGTACGGCCCTCAGTCCGCGACGCGAAGCGGTCCGACAAGCCTCGAAAATCGGGTTCCGCACCTGTCGAAGCTCATCCCGGCCGGAGTGAAACAGTCGAACGACGGTTTGCCGGATCGCTTCTCGTCGGATCGGACGGCAAACCGTCAGAAGGAGACGCCCACGCGCAGACCGAACGAATTGATGTTGTCCATCGAATAGACCAGCAGACTGCCGCTGTTGGTCGAATAGCCGTAGTAGAGCGCCACATGGAATCCGTAACGCTGCGAAGTCCACGGGAAGATGCTCACGCCGATTTCGGGCTGCACATAGAATCCCCACGTGTCGTCGTAGTGCTTGAAGATCGAATAGTAGGAGGCCATCTCGGCATAGTTGGCACCCAGTTTCACGCCTACATAAGGCTCGAACACCCTATCTTTCATAAACGTATAGCGGGTCGTTACGCCGAACGGCAACTGGAAAAGCGAGTGTTTCTGATTCGTGGTCATCGCCGTCCCGGGTTTGAGCTGGAGCGTCTGGCGCGGAATGTTCTCGAAATTGGTGTGGTAGGAGATGAAGGGACCCACCGAAAATTCAGGCGTAACGAAGTAGCCTCCCTCGAAGTTCATGCCCCAGCCGGTGGTCTTGTCGGCGAAGCTGCTGCCCACGGGCACGTTGAGCTGCCAGTCGACGTTGATGTAGGTGTCGGGTATGATCTGCGCTTCGGCGGGCCGGAAGGCCGCGAGCGCCGCGACGGTCAGCACCGCCGCCAGATATTTCGTCGTTTTCATAGTCATACGGATTATTTACGGTTATTTCGTCAGAGTGGGCGATTGGACGAACGCCTGATTCACGCCTTCGATCGTACGGTTCATATTCAGCGTCTCCGACGGCGAGAGCAGCCCGCCGATGAAACTGTCCCAGAGCACCGGCAGTTTCTTGCCGGTCTGCCGATCGCCTTCGAGATCGAGAATCTCCGTCAGCAGCGAACCGGCCGTGTAGCCGTAGTAGACGGGGAAAGGGTAGTGCCATCCGATCCAGTCGCCCCAATAGCCCGGCGACCAATAGTAGGGATAGTACCACCACCAATAGGGGTAGTCGTATCCCACGAAATAGGTTACGCGCTTCACGTAGCTGAGCTGCACGCCCAGATCGGCAGCCTCTTTGTCCTCCACGCGCGTGAAGTTGCGGGCATCGAGATTGTCGGCGACGGCCCGGATGATCTTCAGAGCGCTCTCGTCCTTCCAGTACTCCGTCTTGTCCGAACTGCCGATCAGCAGAATGCTGTCGGGGAGATAATAGGTGTCGAATGCGGCGAAGTCGGTTTCGGGATCGCAGGCCGTATAGACCAGATAGTCCCTGTGCAGGTCCGATGTGGACGGCTCCTTTTCGCACGAAGCGATTGCGACGCCCAAGAGCGCAATCAGCAGGCAATGGATTTTTTTCACGGTCATAGTTTCACTATTTTTAGAATGCAGTAAAACCCCTACCTCCAAATTCCGTTCCTTATTCGACGGACGGAAATTAGTTGCAGCCGGAATTGCAGAGCATTCTCCGCTTCCGCGCCTCCGTTTCCCGATCCGGCACCCGGCACCGAAGGAGGCTCCGCCGCCGAATGCCCGCAGAGCGCTCCGCACCGCCCGGATGCGAAGCAGAACTTCAACCGACGCGATACCGAGCCGTTGCCGACCCCGGCATCGCTTTCGGCACACCCCCGATCCCCTCCCCTCGGAAAAGGGAAGGTCCAACAGCTTCTTCCAACCGTCCGGGTATCGCATATTCGGAATTGCACTCGGACAGGAGTACGAACGAAAAGAGGGTGTCTGAGATCGGTCAGACACCCCCTTGCGCCGAAAAGGCCGCCGTCTAAGGACAAACCGTCCCTAATGCGCCTCCAGCCAGTTCCGGCCCACGCCGCAGTCGGTTACGAGTTTCACGCGCAGCGACGCAGCGGCTTCCATCGCCTCGCGCACGATCTCCACCACCCGCTCCTGCTCGTCGCGCAGCATGTCCACCACCAGTTCATCGTGTACTTGCAGGATCACCTTCGAACGGATGCCTTCGCGCCGGAACGCACGGCTCACGTTGATCATGGCGATCTTCATGATGTCGGCGGCCGAACCCTGTATGGGGGCGTTCACGGCATTGCGCTCGGCCAGTCCGCGCGCCACGGCATTGCGCGAGTCGATGTCGTTCAAATACCGGCGCCGGCCGAAAATCGTCGAGACGAACCCCTCCTCCTTGGCCCGTTCGACCACGCGGTCCATGTACTCCTTCACCTTGGGATAGGAGGCGAAATAGCCGTCGATGATCTCCTTGGCCTCCTTGCGGGGAATTTCGAGCCGCTGGCTCAGACCGAAAGCCGAAATGCCGTAGATGATGCCGAAATTGGCCGTCTTGGCCTTGCGCCGTTCGTCGGGCGTAATCTCCGCGATCGTTTTGCCGAAGAGGCGCGCGGCCGTCGCGGCGTGGATGTCCTCGCCGTGTTCGAAGGCGGCGATGAGCGACTCGTCGCCCGACAGATGGGCCATCAGCCGCAGTTCGACCTGCGAGTAGTCGGCCGACAGCAGCACGTGGTCGCCGTCCGAGGGGATGAATGCCTGCCGTATGCGGCGCCCAAGTTCGTCGCGCACGGGGATATTTTGCAGGTTGGGGTTCGCCGAAGAGAGGCGGCCAGTGGCGGTAACGGCTTGGTTGAACGACGTATGGATGCGGCCCGTCGTGCGGTTCACCAGCTGGGGCAACGCCTCCACATAGGTCGAAAGGAGCTTTTTCACGCCCCGGTACTCCAGAATCAGATCCACGATCCGGTGTTTGTGCGCAAAACTCTGCAAATACTCCTCGTCGGTCGCGAACTGCTTGGTCCGGGTCATCTTGGGTTTCTCGGCGATCCGCATCTTCGCGAAAAGCACCTCGCCGAGCTGACGCGCGGAGTTGATGTTGAGCGACGGCTCGTCCGCAAGCACGCGGATCTCCCGCTCCAATTCTCCCATCTTGGCATTCAGTTCGACGGCGTATTCGGCCAACGCTCCGCAGTCGATGCGCACGCCGGCCGTCTCGATGTCGGCCAACACCTCGATGAGCGGTTCCTCGATTTCGAAATAGAGGTGCTGCAACCCGATCCGCTCGACCTCGGGCCACAACACCCGTTTGAGGCGGAGCGTAACGTCGGCATCTTCGCCGGCATACTCCTTCACCCGGTCGAGCGCCACCAGATCCATCGTCAGCTGCTTCGCACCGCGGCCTATGAGCGACTCGATCTCGATGGGTTTGTAGTCGAGGTATTTCATGGCCAGCGCATTCATGTTGTGCCGCCCTTCGGGATCGAGCAGGTAGTGCAGGATCATCGTGTCGTATTTCGGGCCGGCGATCCCGATTCCGATGCGACGGAGCACCACGAGGTCGAACTTCATGTTCTGACCGATCTTGGCGATCCCGGGATTCTCGAACAGGGGCTTCACGATCGCGGCATACTCCGCACTGTTCTCCTCCGTGAAGGGGACGTACCACGCATGGTGGGGTTCGACCGCAAGCGACAGCCCCACGATGCGGTCGTTGAAGAGATCGAATCCCGTGGTCTCCGTGTCGAAGCAGAACTCCGCGCAGGTTCCGATCCGCTCCACAGCACGCCTCAACTGCTCGGCCGTTTCGACGAGTACGTAGTCGTGCGGCGTGGTCTGTGCCGTGGCGAAAGCCGTTTCGGCCTCGGCCTGCAACTCGGAGGCAGGCACCCCGTCCGGAACCCGCACCGGTTCGGACGTTTCGGCCGGCTCGGCGAAGAGATCGCCCTGCCCCGCCAGCGCGGCCCGTTTCGCGGCGGCCGACTTGGCGCGCGCCACCTCGGCGAGCTGCGTCTGCGCCGCCTGCCGGGGTCCGTCGGCGATCGGTTCGGGAGGCGCCAGATTCGCCAGATCCGAAGCGAACATCTTGAAATCCAGCTCGGCGAACAGAGCTTGCAAAGCGTCGATGTGCGGCTCGCACACCGTAAGGTCCTCCTCGCGGAACGGAATCGGCACATCGAGACAGATGGTCGTCAGCCTCTTGGCCAGCAGCAGTTTGTCGCCCCATGCGGCGATCTTCTCGGCCTGTCTGCCGCCGATCCGGTCCACATTCTCCAGAATACGCTCTACGGGCCCCCATGTCTGCACCAGTTTGCAGGCGCCTTTTTCGCCGATGCCCGGGACCCCCGGAATGTTGTCCGACGCATCGCCCCACAAGGCCAGAATGTCGCGCACGAGCGTGGGATCGTCGATGCCGTACTTCTCGCGGATCGCCTCGCGGTCCACGATCTCGATGCCGCCGTCGCCCTTCTGTTTGTAGATGCGGCAGCGGTCGCCCACGAGCTGTCCGTAGTCCTTGTCGGGCGTTACCATGTAGACGTCGTATCCGGCTTCGGCTCCCCGTTTGGAGAGCGTACCGATCACGTCGTCCGCTTCGTAGTTCTCGACTTCGAGGATCGGAATGCACATCGCCTCCAGAATCCGCTTGACATAGGGGATCGAAAGCAGAATGTCCTCCGGGGTCTCCGTGCGGTTGGCCTTGTACTCGGGATAGATCGCACGGCGGAACGAACCACCCTTCGGGTCGAACGCCACGCCCAGCAGATCGGGACGCTCGCGTTTCTGGATGTCGCGCAGGAACTTCGTGAAACCGAAGACCACCGAGGTGTTCATGCCGGCCCGGTTGCGCATCGGCCGGCCCATGAAGGCGTAGTAGTATTTGAATATCAATGCATAGGCATCGACCAGAAAGAGTTTTTTCATAATCGGATGATTTTATGGTTCTCTTCGGCCGCACCGCAGGATGCGGCGGCGCATGCCGGCCCGGGCGACGATGCCCGTCCCGCGCAAATCCGCAGCGGAATCATCGGTTGTCCTCCGCCGCCCATTCGGCATAGGAGGTTGCCGTTTCATAGAGTCGGAGCGCATGGAGCGAAATTCCCTCCGGCAGGCGCGGTGCGATGCGGGCCGCGAAGTCGGCGAGCAAGTTCTCGCAGGTGGGTTGGTAGGAAGTGGTAACGATGTTGCCGAAACGCCGGCCGAGCGCTTCGATCAGCGGGCCGGCCGTTTCGGTCGCCCGCAGCACGAGCGCATGGTCGAGCCGCGCGACGACCTCCTCGTTCACGATGCGTTTGAGCACGCCGAAATCCATCACCATGCCGCATTTGGGATCCTCCGTCCGCTCCGACGGAATGCCTTTCACCGTTACGAACAATCGGTAGGAGTGGCCGTGTATCTCGCGGCACGCCCCGTCGTACCCTTCGAGGGCGTGCGCCGCCTCGAACGAAAATTCCTTGGTCAATCTGATTACTGCCATATCCGCAAAGATACACAACAACGGCCAAACCGCAAGGAAAAACGCGAATTTATCCGCTCCGCCGCCCGACGAAAAAGACCGCCGTCCGAACAACGGACGACGGTCGGAAAATCCGCCGGCTCCGGACCTCACTCCGCAAGGAAGGTCCGCGGCTCGTACATCACGATGCCCGTCTGACCGGCCGCCTCCTGCACTTTGCGGTACTCCTTCATCAGAACGCCCAGCTCCGAGAGTTCCACGCGGGCCTTCACTTCGGTAAAGAGCGACGACAGGAGCGCCATGAAGCTGTCGGGAGTTTCGAGCACCTCCGTTATGCGGTAGTTTCCGTCCCTGAGCTCGGCCTTGTCGGCCGCCACGGCGATTGCCTCCCGAAGACCGCCCGCGGCATCGACCAGACCGATGCCCAGCGCGTCGGCCCCGGTCCATACACGTCCGCCCGCAATGTCGAGCACCCGCTCCAGCGGCAGGTTGCGGCCTTCGGCCACATGCTCCGTGAAGGTCGCATAGACCTTGTCCACGCCGCGCATCACCGACGCCCGCTCGGCAGGAGTCAGCGCGCCCGTGATCCCCATGTCGGCCGAGGTGTTGGTCTTCACCCCGTCGAGGGTGATGCCCAGTTTGTTCTTGAGCGCATCCACCGTATTGAGATACATGCCGAACACACCGATCGACCCCGTGAGGGTCATCCGGTCGGCGACGATGGCGTCGGCCGGACAGGAGATGTAGTATCCGCCGCTGGCGGCATAGGAGCCCATCGAAACGATCACGGGCTTCGTGTCGCGCAGCAACTCCATCTGGCGCCAGATGACGTCCGACGCGAGGGCGCTGCCGCCCGGAGAGTTCACGCGGAGTACGACGGCCTTCACGCGGGCGTCGGTGCGCAGCTCTTCGAGCCGCCGTGCGAGCGTATTGCCGAAGACGTCGCCGTAGTCCCCCTCGCCGTCTACGATCGCTCCGTCGGCATAGACCACGGCGATCTGCGAGGAGGAGACATTTCTCAGGTCCCCGCTCACCTGCGAGGCATACTCGCCGAGCGTTACGAACGAAAACCCGCCGTTCCTGCCGCCGGCGACCCCCAGATTGCGGAACACGTCGTCCATCGCATCCTCGTAGATCAGGCCGTCGACGAATCCGTATTGCAGGGCATCTTCCGGGAGCGTTACCGACAGTTTATCGGCCAGCTCGTTGAGCGTCTCGGGTGCGATGCCGCGCGCCTCGCTCACGGCCTCGACGATCGTCCCCCACATCGAATCGGCCAAAGCCTGCATCTGCATCCGGTTGGCTTCGGACATCGCGGTCATGATATAAGGCTCCACGGCGCTCTTGTATTTGCAGGCCGTGGGACGGAAGACCTCGGCCTTGAGGTCGAGCTTGTCGAAGAGCCCCTTGTAGAACATCACGTTCATCGAAAGCCCCCGCCAGTCCATCGCCCCTTCGGGCTGCATGAAGATGCTGTCGGCGGCGGTGGCGAGGTAGTACTGTCCCTGCGAATAGGTCTCGTTGTAGGAAACCACGAATTTGCCGCTCCGCTTGAAGTCGAGCAGCGCCGCGCGCAGCTCTTCGACGAGCGCCGTCCCCTCCACGCCTCCCATGCCGTTCATGCGCAGGTAGACGCCCTCGATGCGGTCGTCCGCCTTGGCCGCCTCGAGCGCCCGCAGCACCTTCAACAGCGGCAGACGGCGCGTCGTCCGAAGCGTCGCGAAGTCCACTCCGGCGAACGGATCGGCCGAAGGCGAATCGGTTATCACGTCCGCGAAGTCGATCTTAAGAATCGAATGCGGCTTTACGGACACGACCGATTTCTCCATCGAGCCGGCGACGCCCAGCAGCAGGAAGAGCCAGAACAGGAAGATCAGGATACTGCCCACGACCACGGCGAGCAGGCAGGAAAGAAATACTTTCAGAAAGTTCATAGTTTCGTTTTTTAACGGTCAAAATGCTTGTCTCTACGCTCTCGCGTGATGCAAATATACGTATTTTTTCGAAAAACAAATAATATTTATCGTTAAACGATAAATATTTTCGTCTTTTTATGGCATAAATCGGAAAATTGCGTTATATTTGTCCTAAGAAATTTTTTTCGCACTATGGAAGAAAAAATCAGAGAGCTGCTCGCAGGCATCGTCCACCCCGAAACGGGGCGGGATCTCGCGTCGGGCGGCATGATCGACAGCATAAGCGCGGACGGCGAACGGATCGTCCTGACGCTCCGTTTCGCCAAGACACGCGATCCGTTCGCCGCGAAACTGAAAAATCAGGCGCAGGAGCTCCTCTCCGAGGCTTTCCCCGCAGCACAGGTTACGGTCGTCGTCCGCGAAGGGGCGCCCCGCAGGGCGGAACCCGCAAACAAAACCACCACGGGCGGAATCGGCCGTGTGATCGCCGTCGCCTCGGGCAAAGGCGGAGTGGGCAAATCGACGGTTACGGCCAATCTGGCCGTCGCCCTGCGCAACATGGGCTACCGCACGGGCATCCTCGACGCGGACATCTACGGCCCCTCGCAGCCCAAGATGTTCGGTGTGGAGGACTATCTGCCCGAGGCCGTACACGAAGAGGGCATCGACCAGATCGTTCCCGCCGAATCGATGGGAATCTCCCTGATGTCGATCGGCTTCTTCATCAAGCCCGACGACGCCCTGTTGTGGCGCGGAGCGATGGCCGTCAATGCCCTCAAGCAGCTGATCCACCAGACCCGCTGGGGCAGGCTGGACTTTCTGCTCGCGGACCTTCCCCCCGGGACGGGCGACATACACCTATCTATAATAAACGAACTGAAGATCGACACGGCGGTGATCGTCTCCACCCCCCAGCAGGTAGCCGTAGCCGACGTGCGGCGCGGCGTGGAACTGTTCCGCAATCCGCAGGTGAACATACCCGTAGCGGGCATCGTGGAGAACATGGCGTGGTTCACCCCCGCCGAACTGCCCGACAACCGCTATTACCTCTTCGGCAAGGGGGGCGCACGGGAATTCGCCGAGTCGCACGGCGTCGATTTTCTGGGCGACATACCGATCGTACAATCGATCATGGAGGGCAGCGACGGCGGCCGGCCCGCCTCGGCGATCGACCCGCGCGTGGAAGAACACTACCGCGACATCGCCGGCAAAATTGTCGATAAGCTGACGAAAACCGAGGAATAACCTGTGAACAACCCGATGATAACCGCCCGACAATTCGTGATAACTTTCCCGGCCGAAGCCTTGCATTCGAACGGTCGGTTTCCGTATGGACGATTTTCCGGAAAAACCAAAAAAAGTTTTCCTTTTTTTCCGTCCGCGCCACAAGGCCGGAACCGGCACGGAATGTTCACAACCGAAGGCAGTCGAAATGTGGAAAACCGTTTTTCACATTCGTTCATGCATTTTTTACTCCATTGATTTTTAGAATCTTGAAAAGATAAAAAATAAACAGAAAAAATACCGAATGTCGATAACTTCCTTTTCCGCCGACTTATCGACATTATCGACAGGGTTTATTCTTATTATTATTCGATAATATAAATTTATTAAAAAGATAAAAATAAAAAAGATGGCTGACAACCCCACCGATCTGGCCGGACGCATCGCCGAACTCAAACGCGAACGCCGCGCCGTGATCCTGGCCCACTACTATACTACGCCCGACGTGCAGGCTGCGGCCGACTTTCTCGGCGATTCGCTGGCGCTCTCCGTGAAGGCGCAGACGGTCGATGCCGACGTGATCCTCTTCGCCGGCGTGCATTTCATGGCCGAAACCGCCAAGGTGCTCTGTCCGGACAAGCGGGTGCTGATCCCCTGCCCCGAGGCGGGGTGCTCGCTCGCCGAGTCGTGTCCGGCTGCGGAGTTCGCCGCATTCAAGGCGCGCTATCCCGGTCATACGGTGGTCTCCTACGTCAATACGACGGTGGGCGTGAAGGCCCTCACGGACATCTGCTGCACCTCGTCGAACGCGCTCCGGGTCGTGGAGTCCATCCCCCGCGAGCAGCCCGTCATCTTCGCTCCCGACCGGAATCTGGGCGCTTACATCCGGAAACTCACCGGCCGCGACAACATGGTGCTCTGGGACGGCGCATGCCACGTGCACGAGGAATTCTCGCTCGAAAAGATCCTCGCGCTCAGGCGCGAGCATCCCGCAGCCCGGATCGTCGCCCATCCCGAATGCAAGGCGCCGGTAGTCGCGGCGGCGGATTTCGTGGGGTCCACGGCCGCCATTCTCGACTATTGCGGATCGGCCGGGGCCGACGAGTTCATCGTCGTTACGGAGCCGGGCATTCTGGCCGAGATGAAGCGCCGCTATCCGCGCAAACGCTTCATCCCGGCGCCTCCGACCGACTCTACATGCGGTTGCAACGATTGCAGATACATGAAGATGGTAACGCTGGCCAACATCGCGGAGTGTCTCGAAAAGATGGCGCCCGAAGTGGTGATCGACGAACCTACGCGCCGACTCGCGGAGCGTTCGATCCTCAACATGATCCGGATCAAATGACCTGAAATCACTAACACTTTAACCAAATTTTATGAAAAAACTCTTTTTATTCGCTGCGGCGGCCGTGTTGTCGCTCACGGCCTATGCCGACGAGGGCATGTGGCTGCTGCCCTACTTGCAGAAAATGAACATCAAGGACATGAAGGCCAAGGGGTGCGAGCTTTCGGCCGAGGAGATTTACAGCCTCAACCGGACGGCTTTGAAGGACGCCGTCGTCATCTTCGGCAACGGCTGCACGGGCGAGGTCGTGTCGCCCGAAGGGCTCGTTTTCACCAACCACCACTGCGGCTACGCTTCGATTCAGGAGCTTTCGTCGGTGGATCACGACTACCTCAGGGACGGTTTCTGGGCCATGTCCAATGCCGAGGAGCTGCCGGCTCCCGGGCTGACGGTGCGTTTCATCCGTCAAATCGCCGATGTAACGGCCGATCTGCTGGGCAATGTCCCCGATATCGCTTCGGAGGAGGAGCGTGCGAAAATCATCGGCGAAAACACGAAGGCGCTCTCCGACAAGCTGGCGGCCGAACACCCCGGCATGCAGATTCAGATCAAGGACTTCTTCGGCGGGAACCAGTATTTCGCCTTCGTGATCGAGGAGTTCACGGACGTGCGTCTGGTCGGTGCGCCCCCCTCGTCGATCGGCAAGTTCGGCGGCGAGACCGACAACTGGATGTGGCCGCGCCACACGGGCGACTTCTCCATTTTCCGCATCTATGCCGGCAAGGACAACAAACCGGCGGCCTATTCGCCCGACAACGTGCCCTATAAACCCGTGAAACACCTCAAGGTGTCGCTCGACGGCTACGAGGAGAACGACTTCACGATGATTATGGGCTTTCCCGGATCGACCGAGCGTTACATGACCTCGTACGAGATCGACCAGATGCTCGACGTTACGAACCCCCAGCGCATCTTCATCCGCGGCGAGCGTCAGGCGATCCTCAAGGAGGACATGGCCGCCAGCGACAAGGTGCGCATCCAGTACGCTTCGAAATATGCCGGATCGTCGAATTACTGGAAGAATTCGATCGGCATGTCGCGCGGCATCCGCAAACTCGACGTGAAGGGCAAGAAACAGGCGCAGGAGGCCGAATTCCAGAAGTGGGCCGAGGCCAACACGCTGCCCGAGGAGGGTTTCATCGACGCGCTGCCGCTCATCGAGGAGGCGGTCGGGGAACAGACGCCGATTCTCGCCACGCGCCAGTATATCAGCGAGGCATTCCTCAGTGCGATCGAAGCTCTCGGGCCGGCCTCCTATATGGTGTTCGGCTTGAACGATTCGATGACCGACGAGCAGCGTGCGGCCGTGCGCGAGCGCATGGAGAATTTCTATAAGGACTACAACATGCCCACGGACCGCAAGGTGGCCAAACGTATGCTCCGTATCGCGCGTGAAAATATGCGGAACCTGCCTTCGATCTACGAAGAGGTGATCGACAAGGAGTTCGGCGGCGACATCGACGCTTATGTCGACGATTTCTACGCACGTTCGGCCGCCGTCGATCCCGGGAAGTTCTATGCGCTGCTGGACGACTACTCGGCCGAGGCCGTCGAAAACGATCCGGCGGTCGTCCTCTTCAAGTCGGTCAGGGAGAAATTCACCGAAGGCGAGGAGGCTTTCGAGGCGGCCCGCCGCAAGTTCGATCGCGGACACCGCCTCTACATCGCCGGTCTGATGCGCATGCAGCCCGAGAAGGCATGGGCTTCGGACGCCAACTTCACGATCCGTCTTACCTACGGACAGGTGCTCCCCTACGATCCGGCGGACGGCATCACCTACGATTACTACACTACGCTGAAGGGCGTGATGGAGAAGGAGAACCCCGACAACGCCGAGTTCGTGGTGCCCGCGAAACTCAAGGAACTTTACAAGGCGGGCGACTTCGGCCGCTATGCCAACGACAAGGGCGAGATGCCCGTGGCGTTCCTCGCCAACTGCGACATCACGGGCGGCAATTCCGGCTCGCCCATCATGAACGGCCGCGGCGAGCTGATCGGTCTGGCCTTCGACGGCAACTGGGAGGCCATGTCGGGCGACGTGGCGTTCGAACCCGAATTGCAGCGGACGATCTCGGTCGACGTGCGCTATGTGCTTTTCATCATCGACAAGTTCGCCGGTGCAGGCTGGCTGCTCGACGAGATGGAGATCGTGCAGAAGGAGGCTCCCAAGACTGCGAAGGCCTGATCGGGGCGCTTCGCCTAAGAACGGGATCCGGGACCTCGCAGGAGGTTCCGGATCTTTTTCTTGACGGGGAAGCCTGTCCCGCGTCTTGCCGGCCCGAACGCGGAATCGGTGGCGTATCGGGCGGGGGGATGTTCATGTTCGTCGCGGACCGGCAATGCGTTCGGGGCCGCTTGCTTCCGTCGTCGGGGCGGGATTTGAACGTTCGGTCGGCCGATATGCGCATCGCCCGGCCGCGAATAATGACGTTCGGACCCGGAAAACAGGAGCCCGCGTTTTATGACGGATCGGGGAACGTAATTTCTAAATATTTTGTGAAATATGCGCCTTTACTTTTTGTTTATCGTAAAAATTACTAATTTTGACAGAAATTATAATCTGTAAGAGCGCGCAACTGAAAATATGACAAAAGAGTTCAAGCGTTATCTGGTTACGTCGGCCCTTCCCTACGCCAACGGTCCGGTGCATATCGGCCATCTGGCGGGCGTGTACGTGCCGTCGGACATCTATGTGAGGTATCTGCGTCTGCGGGGGCGCGACGTCGTCTGGGTCTGCGGAAGCGACGAACACGGCGTGCCCATCACCATCAAAGCCCGTAAGGAGGGCGTTTCGCCGCAGCAGGTCGTCGATCGTTACCACGAACTGATCAAGGATTCGTTCGAACGGCTGGGCATTTCGTTCGACATCTATTCGAGAACTTCGTCGGCGGTTCATGCGGAAACGGCTTCCGAATTCTTCCGCAAACTCTACGACGAAGGCAAATTCATCGAAAAAACGTCGATGCAATATTACGACGAGGAGGCTGGGACCTTCCTTGCCGACCGTTACATCGTGGGAACCTGCCCCAAATGCGGCAACGACCGCGCCTACGGCGACCAGTGCGAAATGTGCGGTTCGACCCTCTCGCCCGACGAACTGATCGAGCCGCACAGCGCCGTTTCGGGTTCCGTGCCCGTGAAACGCGAAACGAAACATTGGTATCTGCCGCTCGACCGTTACGAGGGGTTCCTTTGCGAGTGGATTCTCGATGGACACAAGGAGTGGAAATCGAATGTCTACGGCCAGTGCAAGAGCTGGCTCGACGGCGGATTGCAGCCCCGTGCCGTGAGCCGCGACCTCGACTGGGGTATTCCCGTGCCGGTCGAAGGAGCCGAAGGCAAGGTGCTCTATGTCTGGTTCGACGCGCCGATCGGCTATATTTCGGCTACGAAAGAGCTCACGCCCGATTGGGAACGCTACTGGAAGTCGGAGGATACGAAGATGGTGCACTTCATCGGCAAGGACAACATCGTCTTCCACTGCATCGTCTTTCCGTCGATGCTCGCGGCGCACGGCGGTTATATTCTGCCCGACAATGTGCCGGCCAACGAATTCCTCAATCTCGAAGGAGATAAGATCTCCACGTCGCGCAACTGGGCCGTGTGGCTCCACGAATACCTCGACGAGTTCCCGGGCAAGGAGGACGTACTGCGCTACGTGCTTTGCGCCAACGCTCCCGAGACCAAGGACAACGACTTCACATGGAAGGATTTCCAAGCCCGCAACAACAATGAGCTCGTGGCCGTGCTGGGCAACTTCGTCAACCGTGCGCTGGTTCTCACCCAGAAATATTACGACGGGGTGGTTCCCGCCTGCGGCGAGCTCGATGCCTACGACCGGGAGACGCTGGCCGAGTTGGGCGGCATCAAGGCATCGCTCGAAAACAACATCGAAACCTACCACTTCCGCGAGGCGCTCAAGGATGCGATGAATGCGGCCCGTATCGGCAATAAGTATCTGGCCGATACCGAACCGTGGAAACTCGTCAAGACCGATCCCGAGCGGGTCGGTACCATCCTCCATACGGCACTTCAGATCGCAGCCAATACGTCGATCGCCATCGAACCGTTCATGCCGTTCACGGCGCGGAAAATACGCGACATGCTCGCGGTCGGGGAGCTCGGCTGGGAGCAGCTGGGTAGCACGGATCTGGTCGCTGCGGGCCACCGCATAGCGAAGCCCGAACTGCTGTTCGAGAAGATCGAGGACGAGGCGATCCGGCGCCAGCTCGACAAACTGGTGGCCGCGAAGGAGGCGAATGCAGCGGCAGAGAATACGCAAAATGTTGAAAAACAGAAAGATAATGTATCGTTCGATGAATTCGGCCGGATGGATATTCGCGTTTCGACGATCCTTGCGGCCGAGAAGGTCGCCAAGACGAAAAAGCTGCTGAAGCTGACCGTCGATACGGGAATAGACCGCCGCGAAATCGTGTCGGGCATCGCCGAACATTTCGCACCGGAGGAATTGGTGGGCCGGCAAGTGCTCGTATTGGTAAATCTCGCGCCGCGCGAACTGAAGGGAATCCTTTCGAACGGCATGATCCTGATGGCCGAGGATGCCGGCGGCAAGCTGCGGCTGCTTGGACCCGACGAACGGACGATGAACGGCGCCGTCGTGGGATGATTCCGCACGATGGGACGATGCCTGTTCGTATTCTGCGGGCCGGATGCAGCGTGCCGCGGTACGGGTTCGGAGCGGTCGGCGTCGTGGGGAATCGGACCGGTAAGGTAAGAAAATGAACGAACCGATTATAATTGCTAACAACTTTTAAACTTATTCGAAATGGAAAACTTGGATTGGACTTCCTTAGGCTTCAATTATATGAAGACCGATTTTAATGTCCGCTACGAATTCATCGACGGCAAGTGGAGCGACATGCAGATCACGAGCGACGAGTACATCAAGATGCACATGTCGGCTTCGTGTCTGCACTATGGCATCGAACTCTTCGAGGGTCTCAAGGCGTTCCGCGGCGTCGACGGCAAGGTGCGACTGTTCCGTGTCGAGGAGAACGCGAAGCGTCTGCGTTCGTCGGCCGAGCGTCTGTGTCTGCCGGTTCCGACGATCGAGATGATTGTCAATGCGTGCATCGAGGTAGTGAAGCGCAACGAGCGTTTCATTCCTCCCTACGGGACGGGCGCCTCGCTCTATCTGCGACCCGTGATGTTCGGTACGACGGCCGGTCTGGGTGTGAAACCTGCGAAGGATGCGTTGTTGGTCGTTTACTGTTCGCCTGTGGGCGCTTATTTCAAAGGCGGCATCAAACCGATGGAGGTCATCATCGACCGTGAACAGGACCGTGCGGCACCGCGCGGTACGGGCGACGTGAAGGTCGGCGGCAACTATGCGGCCAGCATCATGTCGGGCGAAAAAGCGCATCAAATGGGTTATTCGAGCGTGATGTATCTCGATGCGGCCGAGCATAAGTACATCGAGGAGTGCGGCGCCTGCAACTTCTTCGGCATCAAGGACGGCAAGTACATCACGCCGAAGTCGCAGTCGGTGCTGCCTTCGATCACCAACAAGAGCCTTCGTCAGTTGGCCAAGGATATGGGTCTCGAAGTCGAGGAGCGTCGCATTCCCGTCGAGGAGTTGTCTACGTTCGAAGAGTGCGGCGGCTGCGGTACGGCTGCGGTGATCTCTCCGATCGACAAAATCTACGATGTCGATACGAAGGAGACCTATACTTACGGTTCGGAGGTCGGCAAAGTCAGCCTCGAACTCTATACCCGTTTGCAAGATATTCAGTACGGTCGTGCCGAGGATACGCATAATTGGTGTACGATCGTAATGTAATTCCTCTTCGGAAAGTGCATGAAAAGAGAAGCCCGCTTTCATAAGCGGGCTTCTCTTTTGTTCCACGTGGAACATAGTTGCGAAATCTTTCCGAAAAAAAATGCGTGTGTATGGCGAAGTCTCGTTGAGTATGCGTGTTTGTAATTTATAGTAATAAGATATTTTTTTTCTGTGTAAAATAGATTGATCTGAACGGCTCGTTGTTCCACGTGGAACAATCGCTATCTGCCGAATTTTACGAGCAGGACGTTGATGTCGGCCGGTGAGACACCCGGGATGCGTGATGCCTGTCCTATGGTCGCCGGCCGAATGCGCGAGAGTTTCTGGCGGGCTTCGATCGTCAGTGCTTGCAAACGGTGAAAATCGAAATCCGAAGGAATCCGTATATTTTCCAATCGGTGAAGTTTTTCCGCTATGAATTTCTCTCGTTCTATATAACCTTTGTATTTGATCTGAATTTCGGCCTCTTCGATCACTTCCGGTCCGATTTCATGTTCGGCAATGAACTGCTTCAGATCGGGCAATGTTTCGGCGAGCGCTGAGAAGGTTACTTTGCTGCGCAATACGACGTCATAGAGCTTTCTGCCCTGCGTCATCGGCTCCTCTCCTACCGATTTCAAATAGCCGTTTATTTCGTCTGCTTTGACGCTCTGTTTGTGTGCGTAGGAAATAAGCGATTCTACGAGCGTATTTTTTTTGACGAATTCCCGGTATCTTTTTCGAGAAATCAGTCCGATTTCATAACCTTTCGGGGTCAAACGTATATCGGCATTGTCCTGTCGCAATAAGATCCGGTATTCGGCTCGCGAGGTGAACATGCGATAGGGTTCGTCCACGCCTTTGGTTACGAGATCGTCGATCAGTACGCCGATGTAGGCTTCGTCGCGCTGCAATACGACGGCTTCCTCGCCTTTCAGCGCCCGATGGGCGTTGATGCCCGCCATGAGACCCTGTGCGGCGGCCTCTTCATAGCCGGTCGTGCCGTTGACTTGTCCGGCGAAATAGAGTCCCCGGACAAGTTTGGTTTCGAGCGAATGATGCAGTTGCGTGGGTGGAAAATAGTCGTATTCGATGGCGTAACCCGGACGGTAGATGTGCAGATCCTCGAAACCCCGAATTTTATGCAGCGCCTTCCACTGCACTTCCCACGGCAGCGATGAGGAGAAACCGTTGAGGTAGTATTCGTTGGTCGTGCGCCCTTCGGGTTCGAGGAAGAGCTGGTGCTGCTCTTTGCCCGCGAAGGTACGGAGTTTGTCTTCGATACTCGGGCAGTAGCGCGGACCGATCCCCGTAATGGTGCCGTTGAAGAGCGGCGATTCGGCGAATCCCTCTTTCAGAATGGCGTGGATTTCGGGCGTCGTATAGACGACGAAACAAGGAAGTTGATGTTTAACAGGCTGTGTATCAGATGAAAAAGAAAATTTTGCCGGCACTTCGTCCCCGTATTGGGGTTCGAGTATCTCGAAGTCGATCGTGCGGGCATCCAAACGCGCCGGCGTGCCGGTCTTCATACGTCCGGTCTCGAATCCGACGGCTTGCAGACACTCCGTGATGCCGTGCGAGGCGGCATCCCCTGCCCTGCCTCCCTCGGCTTGAGAGCGGCCGCAATACATCAGACCGCCGAGAAACGTCCCGCTCGTGAGGATCGCGGCTTTGCAGGAGAACTCTACGCCCATGCGGGTCCGTACTCCCCGAATGCGGCATCGGGGGGCTTCGCAAGCCGCAGCGTTGCCGGACGACCGTGCGGCCGGACGATCCTCCGCAGACGCACTGTCTGCGGGGCTGTTCGTGCAATCGCTACTTCCCTTTTCTGCCCGCGTCGGATCCGTGCCGGAATCATCCTCCTGCTTCGTGCGATTGTCTGCGGATGCGATTGGGTGCTGTTCGGCGATGAAGTCGCTTGCTGAATGCGGCCGGCAGGGCCCGTCTAAGCTCTTTTCCGGCTGCTGTCCTTGCATGGGACCGCTCGGCGGCCGTTCCGTGGACCGTTCGGCGGTATTGCCTGTCGGCCGTTTATCGGCGCATTCGTCCAAGCTTGCTTCCGGCACCCGGCCTTGTGCGGAACTTTCCGCCGAATCCCCTTTTTGCGGTTCCTGCATCCTGCATCCGGTGCCGCTGTCCACCCGATCGAAAGCGGCCGCATCGCAAGGAGCGAGCCGGTCGAAAAGCAGCTCCACGGCCGAATCCTGCCAGATGTAGAGATTCGGCGTGTTTTCGAGCGTGCGGCGCCACTCCTCCGAAAAACGGGTTTTGTCGCATTGCGCCCGCGGGCTCCACATGGCGGCGCCTTTCGAGCGGTTGAGCATCCGGAATTGGAGGGTCGTGAGGTCGGCGATGCGTCCCATTTGTCCGCCGAGTGCATCTATCTCTCTGACTATCTGTCCTTTTGCTACGCCTCCGACAGCCGGATTGCACGACATCGACGCGAATTTCTCCATGTCCATCGTGAGCAGCAGCGTGCGCGATCCGAGGCGTGCGGCCGCAACCGCGGCTTCGCAGCCCGCATGGCCGCCTCCTATGACGATTATATCGTATTCGAGTACCATTCGAATGTCTTTGTTCCGAAGTGTGATGAAAAGCGACGAAAACGCCTTAAAATTCCTTCTCGAGCAGTGCGAGGTAGCGGTCCTCCTTGCGGTGCATCTGGGCATTGGTGCGGGGCGTCTTGTCGTTCTGGCCGCAAAGGTGCAGCAGGCCGTGCACCACCACGCGGCGCATCTCCTGCAAACGCGGTGCCCCGTAGATGCGTGCGTTGTCCGCTACGGTCTCCACGTCGATGAAGATGTCGCCCGCGACGGTCCGCGTGCCGCGGCGGTCGCTGTAGTCGAACGTGATGACGTCCGTGTAGTAGTCGTGGCCGAGATACTGCCGGTTCATCTCCAGCAGCCTCTCCGCCGAGCAGAAGATGTAGTTCACGTCGCCCAGCACGTATCCCTCGCGGCCGGCGGTTTCACGAAGCCATGCCGCCGTGCGCCGCTTCTCGGGCAGGCGGTAGCTGCATCCGTCGTTATAGTATTTTACAGCCATAAGCAACTTTTTTTGCCGTTCGTTTTTTCCGGTCGTCCCCCCCCATTCCGCGAATCGGGCGCGACGGGCATCCGAACTGCCGGGACCGGGGTCTCCTCCCGGAACCTTCGCCCTTTTTCCGCGGAAGAGAACGAATGAAACGCCCGCCCGCCGAAACGGGTTTCCGGACTTTTGTACGCTTCCCTTCTCCCTCCGCTCGGGGTCCGGCGGCCTTTCGGGACTGCCCGGACCGTGAATCCCCGGGCCCTTCGCCGTCCCGCCATCCCGGGGGATGAGGAAAGGCATCCCGATCGGGTTTTCTCCGGGGTCTTTGCCCGCCCACGTGCGGTCTTCGGACTGCGTTCGGTGTGATCCGGATCCGTCCGCGCGTTATTTGCGGAAGCACTTCTCCGCGAGCATCTTTTCGGAGGGCGACGGAGAGTAGATGCCGAAGACGAGCTTGTATTCGGTCTCCATCGTGGCGATGTTCACCGACGAACCGATGGTCCCGATCTGCTGGTTCCGCGCCACTTTCGCCCCCTTCTCGACGCATACGGACCCCAGATTGGCGTAGGAGGTCAGGTATTCGCCGTGGGCGACGTAGACGTCGTATTTGTTGGTGATGCGGTTGCGTTTGATCTCGACCACCTTGCCTTCGTAGATCGAGCTGACGCGGGCGCCGCGCGGTCCGGTGATCTCGACCATGTTGCCCTTGTAGCGGCGGACCTTGCCCGAGGCGACGGGCAGACGCAGGCCGGCCGTCTTCGCCGAGAACGTGCCGCCCTCCTTGTTGCCTTTGGTGAGTTTGCGCAATTCGTCGATCGCCACGTCCAGTCGTTGTTCCTGCGCCATCTTCTGCCTTAGACGCTGCTGTTCCTGTTTCGAGAGCCGGCGCACGTCGGTGCGGGCCGTGCGGGCGTCGCGTTCGAGCTTGGCGCGCTGTGTGCGGAGCTGCTGCGTAACGGAGTCGAGCGCCGTCTTGCGTCGGTCGAGCAGCTCTTTTTCGGCCGCTACCCTGCCTTTGAGCTCTTCGATCTGGCGGAGCCTGTCGGCGCGCATCCGGGCGACGGCCCTGAGGTTGGCGATCTTGCGGGCCACGTCGGCGAAATCCTCTGCGGAGAAGAGGTAGGTAAGGTAGTTTTCGTGTTTGTAGTTGCGGTAGGCTTCGCGCACCATGGCGGCATAGAGCGCCTTGTTGCGGTCGAGCGCCGCGGAGAGGCTGTCGGCCGTGAAACCGGTCTTCGAAAGCTGTGCGGCGAGCAGCAGGGCCTGCTCCTCCTGCGCTTCGAGCAGCTGGTTGCGGGCGTCAATCTGGCGGGCCAGCCGCTTCACGCGCTCCTCGGTCCGGGTGCGGCCCTGCTTGAGCCGCGCGATTTCGCGCTCTTCGGCCGCGATGCGCTTTTCGAGGTCGGCGACGACCTTTTTCTGGGCCTCGATCCGCGAAGTGTTCTGTGCGCCTGCGGCCGCGAAAGCCGCGAGGCCGGCAAAAAGGAGGATCAGCGTGCGGAGTCTCATGGGGAGGAGGTTTTTTCGGATTGTTCGAGCCATTCGAAACGGCGTGCGACGGCTTCGGGGTCTTCGTATCCGTTCTCCAGCGCTTTGCGCCAGTAGACCTCGGCCATGAAGCGTTCGCCCGAGGCCGCGAGGATGTCGCCGTAGTGGAGTTGCAGGTCGGGGCTCTTGCCGCCGTCGAGCGAGATGGCGAGCTGCATCGACCGTTTGGCTTCGGCCGTGCGGCCCAGCTTGAAGAGCACCCACGCATAGGTGTCCAGATAGGTCGGGTTGTTCTCGTCGAGCGCGATGGCGCGGCCCGACATGTCGAGCGCCCGCTCCAGCCGGCTGCCCTCCTCGGCGAGGAAATAGGCGTAGTTGTTGAGCACCGACGCATTTCCGGGATAATAGCGCAGCGCCCGATCGTAGGCCGTGTAGCATCGTCTGTGTTCGCCGGCCGCGTGATGGACGTCGCCGATATAGCCCCAGACCAGCCCGCGCAGCGAATCGCTTCGGACGTAGGGCAGCGCTTCGCGGTAGCTCTTCACGGCCTCCTTGTAGCGTTTTCCGTAGACGTGGATGTGCCCGCGGGCGATCCGGAAATCGGGATCGTCCGGAAAGAGCCCGAGCGCCTGCGCGATGTACCGCTCGGCCGAGTCGGGCCGCTGCTTGTAGCTTTCGATGTCGATCACCATCGTGAAGTACTCCTTCACGGGCGGCCGGTCGGCCGTGTGCAGCTTGTAGAGCGCCAGCGCTTCGTCCAGCTGCCCCGAGGCGATCAGGTGTTTGCCGTAGAGGTCCGCGACCTTCGGGTCGTTGGGATACTTCAGTGCCAGAAGTGCCGCCAGCTCGTTGATTTGCAGGAAGTATTCGCGGTAGAAACGCAGGTCGGCCGTGAGCCTTTCGAATTGGGCGATCTTGCTCCCGGCGGTCAGCTCGTCCGAGTCGAAGAGGCGTCGCGTAACCGACAGGAAGGCGGGATAGTTCTGTTTGCGGTTGTAGTAGTCGCCCGCGGCGACCAGCGCGGCGATGTCCGTGGGATCGAGTTCGATCGCATCGGCGAAAGACTTCGCTGCGAGCGAATCGCGCCGCATGAGTGCGTAGAGTTCGCCGAGGGCCACGTGGTTTTCGGCTTCGTAGGGAGCCGCCTCGGCGAGCGCCTGCGCCTCGGCCAGTGCGCGGTCGTACTGCCGCGTGTCGATCAGCAACCGGCGTTTCGAGGCGCTCAGCATCGGGATACGCCCGAAGCGGAGCTCCGCCGAGTCGAGCACCGCGATCGCTTCGTAGGGGCGTTCGGCCTCGGCATAGAGGGCGGCCAGCAGACGGAAGTTCTCGGGATTCTGCGCGTCGCTGCGCGTGAGGCTGCGGTAGACGTTCAGCGCTTCGTCGTAGCAGTTTCCGATCAGAAGGGCCTGCCCGTAGAACTGGCGGTACCATTTGTTCGCCGTGTCGAGCTTCGCGGCCTCTCCCGCGAGGCGGATCACTTCGCCGATCGTCCGCTCGCCGCCTGCGGTGAGCGACCCGGCCAGTTCGTAGTAGGCCGGTGCATAGGACGAATCGCGGCGGATGGCCTCCGCGAAGAGCGTGCGGGCCCCGGTCGTATCGAGGCGGATCATCTGCCGTTTGATCCCCTCGGTGTAGAGATAGACGCTGCGCAGCGAGTCGGGAATCGAATCGGACCGTTGCGGCCGTGCCGTGCCGCTCCCCGCCGCACCGGCGAAGGCCGTGCAGAAAAGGAGCAGTGCGAACGATATGGCGGCCGGACGTTTCATGGGGCGGATCAGAGAGCCGAATCGAACTGGCGGAGGAAGCGGACGTCGTTTTCGAAGTAGAGACGCAGGTCCTTCACCCCGTACTTCAGCATGGCGATGCGTTCAATCCCCATGCCGAAGGCGAATCCCGAATATTTCTGCGGGTCGATGCCGTTGGCCGTGAGTACATTGGGGTCTACCATGCCGCAACCCATGATTTCGAGCCAGCCCGTGCCCTTGCAGACGTTGCAGCCCTTGCCGCCGCAGAGGTTGCACGACACGTCCACCTCGGCCGAGGGTTCGGTGAAGGGGAAGTAGGAGGGGCGCATGCGGATCGCGGTCTGCCCGCCGAAGACCTCCTTGGCGAAGTAGAGGAGCGACTGCTTGAGGTCGGCGAACGAGACCCCTTCGTCGATGTAGAGCCCTTCGATCTGGTGGAAGATGCAGTGGGCGCGGGAGGAGATGGCCTCGTTGCGGAAGACGCGGCCCGGGCAGATCACGCGGATGGGCGGCTTCTGCCGCTCCATGGTCCGCACCTGAATCGACGAAGTGTGCGTGCGCAGCAGGATGTCGGGGTCTTTCTCGATGAAGAAGGTATCCTGCATGTCGCGGGCCGGATGTTCGGGCGGGAAGTTGAGGGCCGAGAAGACGTGCCAGTCGTCCTCGATTTCGGGACCTTCGGCCACGGTGTAGCCCAGACGGGCGAAAACCTCGACGATCTCGCGGCGCACGAGCGAAATCGGATGGCGCGATCCGAGCGGCTCGGCCGAACCCGGACGGGTCATGTCCTCGACGCGGGCGGCACGGTCCGCCGCGGCGTTGCCCAGCTCTTCACGCAGGGCGTTGATGCGTTCGGTGGCCGTGGTCTTGAGCCTGTTGAGCTGCTGTCCGAGTTCGCGTTTGAGCTCGGGCGCCACGGTCTTGAACTCCTCCATGAGGGCCGTGAGTTCGCCTTTTTTGCCGAGGATTTTGATGCGGAACTCCTCCAATTCGGCCGCAGCCTGCGGTTTGAACGCCTCCACACGCCGGAGCAGATCGTTGATTTTGTCGGTCATATTTGGGATTATTATGCTTTTTACCTACTTTTATGGGCGCTTTAAGATGCAAAGTTATAAAAAATTCTAAGAATATGCTGCGCAGGCTCCTCTGTTTTGTCGTGCTGTCGTGCGTGCCGGCTCTCGGCGGCGTGCATGCGCAGTCGGTGGGTGTCGTGATGAGCGGCGGCGGAGCCAAGGGGCTCTACCACATCGGTGTGCTCGAAGCCCTCGAAGAGAACGGCATTCCGATCGACTACGTGGCCGGTACGTCGATGGGGTCGATCGTCGCCGCGCTCTACGCCGCGGGATACTCTCCGGCCGAGATGCGCGAGATCGTCGCTTCGGGCGTAGTCAAGGAGTGGGTCTCGGGGCGCATCGATCCCAACTACATGCCCTATTACCGGCAGGTGGGCCGCGTACCCTCGTTCTTCAGGCTGCGTCTCGACTTCCGCAATACGGAACCCGGCAAACGGTTCCGGATACCGACCAACCTCATTTCGTCCACGCCCGTGGACATGGCGCTGCTCGAACTGCTGGCTCCGGCCACGGCCGCCGCGGGCGGCGATTTCGACAATCTGATGGTACCCTTTCTCTGCGTGGCGAGCGACATGAACGCCCGCGAAGGGGTGGTGCTGCGCGACGGCGATCTGGGCGAGGCGGTGCGTTCGTCGATGTCGATTCCGCTGGTGTTCAAGCCGATGAAGATCGACTCGATGCTCCTCTACGACGGCGGCATCTACGACAACTTCCCGTGGCGGCCGCTCGACGAGAGTTTCCGGCCCGGATTCATCGTGGGGTCGGTCTGCACCGAAGGCAATACGGCGCCCAGCGAGAACAACAATCTGATGGATCAGGCGTTCGTGCTGGCCATGCACGACACGGACTACTCGCTGCCCGAGGACCGAAGCCTGATGATCCGCCGTGCCGTACCGGCGGGTATGCTCGATTTCGACGACGGCGTGGCGATCATGGACATGGGCTACAAGGATGCGACGGCCGCGATGCCCGCCCTGCTGGCATCGGTCGGCGAACGCCGCGACTCGGCCTATTATGCGCAGCGCAGGGCCGAGTTCCGGGCCAAGTGTCCTCCGCTCATCTTCGACGACTACGAAATCTCGGGGCTTCGGCGGATGCAGCTCGAATACGTCCGCGACTTCGCCAAGTTCGACCGCAAGACCCCGGGCCGCCAGCGCCAGATGGGATACGGCGAACTGAAGGACAACCTCTACGGAATCCTCGCGGGCGGCGATTTCTCGATGGAGTTCCCCAAGGCCGCGTACAGTCCCGAGCGGGAGCGCTATTCGTTCGCCGCACGGCTCGGCACGAAGCCCAACTTCAAGGTCATGATCGGCGGCAACATCTCCTCCACGGCATTCAATCAGGCTTACATCGGGGTCAGCTACCAGACCATCGGCCGGGTGGCCCATACGTTCGGTGCCGACCTTTACCTCGGACCGCTCTACACGTGGGGCGCCTTCGGCGGGCGTGCCGACTTCTACATGGGCAAGCCCCTCTACCTCGACTATGCCTACAACTTTTCGGTCAAGAACCTGCGCCACGGATCGTTCGGCAGTGTAACCGAAGTGGACAACACGCTGCAGGTCAAAAGCAGCGAAATCTTCGGTTCGATCGCCGCGGGGCTGCCCCTCACGCGCCGCAGCCTCGTGTCGCTGCGCGCCAACGGCGGGCACATCAACTACCGCTACGACTCCGACATCCTCTTCGCCGACGATACGGACCACACGCGCTTCTCCTATTTCGCCCTCAAGCTCGAACTGGAACGCAACACGCTCGACAAGCCCCTCTATCCCCGCAAGGGATCGCACTTCACGCTTTCGGGCATCTATGTCGCGGGCCGCGACAAATACCAGCCTTTCGACCGGACCGATTTCCTGACGATCCGCACCCGCCAGTGGGTCGGCGGACGCCTCACGTGGGACAAGTATTTCGACGTGCCCGGCTGCCGCTGGTTCTCGTTCGGACTGGATGTCGATGCGGTCTACACCAACCAGCCCGATTTCACCACGGACGTCTCGACCCTCATGGCGCTGCCGGCCTACGAACCCGTGCCGCAGTCGAAGATGGTCTACATGCCCGACTTCTATGCGCGGCGTTTCGTGGCCGGAGGCGTGATGCCGACCTTCGATCTGCTGCCCGACTTCTTCTTCCGGACGGGTTTCTACGCCATGTACCGCGACAGGCGCAGTTACAGCCCGCTGGCCTACAACGAGGGCCGGGCCTACGACGACCGCATGCACTACATCGTCGAGGCGTCGCTGGTCTACCATACGTCCATCGGCCCCGTGAGCCTCTCGCTCACCAAGTACGACCTGCGCAACTGGAAGAACATGTACCTGATGTTCAACTTCGGCTATGCGATCTTCACGCCCCGCGGAACCTTCTATTGACCGTGCGGCTGCCGGACCGGAATTCTTCGCATCATGAAAGAGTCCAGATACGTCAAGACGAAGATCGCCGCGGGGTACGTCGTGCTGCTGCTCTTGTGCCTCGCGGGCGTGGTCTATGTCTATCGGTCCGCGGTCCGTCCGTCGGAGAGCGACGGCGGCTATGCCGCGCTGCGTTCGAAACGCGACGTGGCGGCGCAGACCCTCTACCACCTCTATCAGGCCGAAGGCTACGGACTGCTGATGACGGCCGGTTACCGCTCCTACGAAGAGCGATACCGGCGTGAGCTGCGCACGGTGCTCGGCTATCTCGATTCGCTGCGCGGGCTCGAACGCGACACCCTCCAGACCCGGCGGCTCGACAGCATTTCGCTGCTGATCCGCGACAAGGAGCGGCGGACGCTGAGCCTGCTCCGCTCGCTCCGTTCGGGCGGTACGACGGGCTTGCTGAGCAAGAACATCGAAGCGCTCATCCGGCCGCAGGATTCGCTGCGTGCGGAACTGCCGGCCGTCGTGGAGCATTACGACACGGTGCGGGTGCAGCGCCGCCGCCGCGGATTCTTCCGCCGCATCGCCGATGTGTTCAGCCCCCCGAAGGAGGATTCGAGCATCGTGATCTCCGCCACGCGCACCGTAGTCGATTCGCTGCCCGCCTCCGCGGTGGCCGACACCATCGCCACGGTGCTGCGCGGTTTGCAGGATCGGATCACGGACGAACGGATCGAAATCTACGACGAGGCTTGGAACGAAGGGCTGCGGCTCAGCCATAACAACCGGCTCGTCAACCGCCAGATCTACCGCCTGCTCTCCGACTTCCAGCGCGAGGACGACGCCTTCGTGCTCCGGCGCATCGAGGCCGGCGAGCGGCTGCGCAGCCGCTCGTCCGAGACGCTGGGCTGGATCGCGGGCGGCGCCGTGGTGCTCATGCTGCTCTTCGTCGCGGTCCTCTGGCGCGACGTCAACCGCAGCAACCGCTACAAACGGCGCCTCGAAGAGGCCAACCGCGAGAAACAGGCGTTGCTGGAGGCCCGCGAAAAACTGATGCTGGCCATCACGCACGACATCAAGGCTCCGCTCGGGGCCGTGATGGGCTACATCGACCTGCTCTCGCGCCTCAGCACGGACAAGCGGCAGGCGCTCTACCTGCGAAACATGCAGGGCGCGTCGGAACATCTGCTCGGATTGGTGAACAGCCTGCTCGACTTCTACCGCCTCGACATGAACAAAGTGGAGGCGGCCTGCGTGGCGTTCAACCCCGCGCAGCTGTTCGAAAGCATCCGCACGGGCTTCGAGCCCGCGGCCGGGCGGCGCGGGCTCGCGCTCGCGCTCGATGTCGACCCCACGGCCCGCCGCGAGGTGGCGGGCGATCCGTCGCGCATCCGGCAGATCGCCGACAACCTCCTTTCGAACGCCCTCAAATTCACCGACAGGGGCGGGGTAACCGTCGCGGTGCGCCTTGAGAATGCCGACCGGCTCGTCTTCTCGGTGAAGGATACGGGCCGCGGAATCGGCCGCGAGGAGCAGGAGCGCATCTTCCGCGAATTCGTGCGTCTGCGTTCGGCCGAGGGGGTCGACGGCTTCGGCCTCGGTCTCTCGATCGTCGACCGGCTGGTGAGGCTGCTCGGGGGCAGCATCCGGCTCGAAAGCGTGCCCGGCGAGGGGAGCGAGTTCATCGTCTCGGTGCCGGTCGGAGTGCCGCCGGCGCATCCCGAATCCACCTTGCGGTCCGGAGCCGGATTGCGGCTGCTGTGGGTGGACGACGATCCGTTGCAGCTGGAGATGACCGCCGCGCTGTGCCGCGCCGAGGGGATCGAGGCGGCCTCGTGCCCCTATCCCGAGTATGCCGCCCGTCTGGTCGCCGAACAACGGTTCGACGCCGTGTTCACCGACATACAGATGCCTTCGATGGATGGGTTCCGGGTGCTCGAAGCGATTCGCAGCGTGCGGAGCGACCTGCCCGTCGTGGCGGTCTCGGCCCGCCCGGAGCCGATGCCGGAGGGATTTGCGGGCGTACTGCGCAAACCCTTCTCCGCGGCGGAGCTGCTGGAGCTGCTCGACGCGATCGTCGGATTGCGTCCGGCAGCGCCGGCGGATGCAGAAAGTGCCGCCGGAGGGGCGACCGTCGCGGGATTCGAGGCTCTGACGGCCTTCGCGGGCGACGATGCGGCGGCGGCCCGCGAGATTCTCCGCACGTTCGCCGAGCAGAACGCCGAGGCGTGCGACCGGCTCTGCGAAGCCCTCGCTGCGGACGACGCCCGAACCGTAAGGGCGCTCGCGCACCGCATGGCGCCGATCTTCACGATGCTCGGCGCCGAGGAGGTCGCCTCGGCGCTCCGGATTCTCGAACGGTGCGGAGAGCCTGTGGACGAGGAGGTGCGGCGTTTGACGCTGCGGACCGTCGAAAGTGTGCGGCGGATCGTCGCGGAAGCGCAAAAAAGAGTATCTTTGCAATCGGTATGAAACGGATTCTGATCGTAGACGACGACGTAACGTTCGCTCTGATGCTCGCCACGTGGCTCGGGAAAAAAGGGTGCGAGACGGCGACCGCGGCAAGCCTCGAAGCGGCCCGCAAGCGGCTCGCGGAGGAGTCGTGCGACCTCGTGCTGACGGACATGCGGCTGCCCGACGGCGACGGCACCGATCTGCTGGAGTGGATCGCCCGCCGCGCGGAAGCCGTGCCGGTGATCGTGATGACGGGCTATGCCGAGATCGGCAATGCCGTGCGGAGCATGAAGCTCGGTGCGAAGGACTACGTGTCGAAACCGGTGAATCCCGAGGAGCTGCTGCAAAAGATCCGCGAGGCGACGGAGCGGCCGAAGACTGCGGCTTCTGCTGCGGTCCCGGCCGTCGGGAACGACGCCGCTTCCGCGGTCCGTCCGTCGGCGGGGAGGACGGTGCCCGACTACATCGAGGGGCGCAGCGATGCCGCCCGCAAGCTCTACGAGCATGTGCGGCTCGTGGCTCCCACGCAGATGTCGGTGCTCATCGAGGGCGAAAGCGGCACGGGCAAGGAGCACATCGCCCGTCTGATCCACGAACGGAGCCGCCGGGCGGACAAGCCCTTCGTCGCGGTGGACTGCGGCGCGATCCCCCGCGAGCTGGCCGCATCGGAGTTTTTCGGCCATGCGAAGGGGTCGTTCACGGGAGCTCTGAGCGACAAGACCGGAGCTTTCGAAGCGGCGAACGGAGGCACGCTCTTTCTCGACGAGGTGGGGAACCTCACCTACGAGACGCAGGTGCAGCTGTTGCGCGCCTTGCAGGAGCGCCGGATTCGTCCCGTCGGCGGTCTGCGCGAGATACCGACCGATATCCGCATCGTTTCGGCGACCAACGAGAATCTCGAAGAGGCCATTGCGCGGGGTGCGTTCCGGGCCGACCTCTACCACCGCCTCGATCAGTTCGTGCTCCGGATGCCCCGGCTGCGGGATACGCCCGAAGATATTCTGCTCTATGCCGATTTCTTCCTCGACGAGGCCAACCGCGAGCTGGACAAGAAAATCGTGGGATTCGACGCCGGAGCCGCCGCCGCCCTGCGGAACTTCCCGTGGCCGGGCAATCTCAGGCAGATGAAGAACGTGGTGATGTACGCCACGCTGCTGGCCGCAGGGGAGTATATCACCTGTGCGGAGCTCCCGTCCGAGATCACGGGCGCGGAGTCGGCCGCTACGCTGCTCCGCGATCCCGCGACCGAGGAGCAGCGCATCCGTCGGGCGCTCGCGGCCTCGGGCGGCAACAAGTCGCAGGCTGCCAAAGCGCTCGGCATCGACCGCAAAACCCTCTACAACAAGCTCCGTCTCTACGGGATCGAGTAGAGAGGTGCGCTCGCGGTTTTTCGACGTTCGTCTTCGTCGCCTCTGCTTTCCGCGTTTTCTTCCCACCCCGGTGCCGTATGAGTTGCGGTATCCGTTTCGAGGATGGCGGCAGGACGGTCTCCCTGTATCGTCCGAGCCCGTACTGTTTCGACGAACGGGGTGCGGGAGGGGCCGTGTCCGATGATTGCCGGGACCGGAGGAGGGGCGACTGCCGAGCGCGGGGCGATCGGTTTTTTTGAAGTTTATTCGGCATTGCCACGGCGAAGCCGGAGGTTCGCCGCATCCCTGTAGCTGCGGCCGGCCCATCGCCCGGAGCCCTTGTCGGTCCGGCCGCAGCCGAACGGCGAACGAATTCCGATTTCTGTATTTTTCGTGCCGAAAAGTCGCCTGTCCGGCGCTGGCGGCGGATACTTCGGGCTTGCTTCGCCGCAGGGGTAGAGGGGCTTCGGACGCAGTGCGGATAAAACCGTTCGTGAGACGGACAGTTGCGGGACCTTTGGTCCGTCGACGGATTTTGGCGAACGACTGTGTACGGGTCTGCCGGCACGTGCGGCGACAGACGGATGGCGGTCCGCAAGCGGTCGGCCGGTGGCGCCGCAACGGAAAGGCGCGGTCCTTTGTACCGCGAACGCTCCCCGTTTCGGATCGCGTTCGCCCCCCCCCTTCTCCCTCCGGGACCTTTTTCCCGAGATACGGATGCGCTGGACGACAGCGCGCGCATTACGATCCGACGCATCGGCCGGGGAGCTGCCGGCGGCAAAGCCTCCTCCCTCCGGCCGAGAATGGCGGAGCGACGGGAGTCGTGTGGATTTTTTCCACGCATCCACACCGCAGGTCCACACTTTTCCCCATCCGTGCGGAATTTTGAATAGTGTGTATAGTTCGGTCGAACAGCGGGTTATCGAAATAGCCTGTCAGCGGCATGCGGCTTGATCCTTTTTCGGTCGGAACGGGTTGCGAACGACGGCCCGAACGATAAACGGAGTTAAACCTTCTAAAATTTCAAGACCATGAAAAAGACATTGGCAGCACTGGCAGCAGTGATGATGATGGGCGGTACGATTGCATGTGCCCAGCAGCCCGAGAAGAACACGACCAACGACAAGACGGCTACCGAGCAGCCGGCCGCTGAGCAGAAAGCCGAGGGTACTTGTCCGGAGAAGTGCGAAAAGACGGGCGCTCAGACCGAATCCGGACAGGGTTCGACCGCGAAGCCCGCTGAGGGCACGGCAACGAATGCCAAGTAGTTTGTTTGGGGGATACATCAAATCTGACATTGCTTGCCTGCCGCTCCGTCCGACCGACGGAGCGGTTTTTTCGTGCCGTCGCCGCACCCGTTTTTCGGCGTTCGCCTTCGCCGCGGAGCCTGTTTCCGCGCCTTTCGCATGGGGGCGGCGGCATCCGCTTCGTGGATCGACGGGAGGCCGGTCCGCATGGATGTTTTTCGGCCGGATTGCGGACGGTTCCGGCATGGTCCGATAATGGCTGCTCCCTCTTTTGCGGCAGAGTGCATGGGGGCGTGTCCGCCCTGCCGCCGGTGCGGGACGGTGAAAGTTCGTGGAGCTGCAAATGAGTGCGCCCGCAATGCACAGTTTGCGGCGGTGCGGAAGGGGAAAGAGTAAGATCCGGTGCTGCGGGTGCTTTCGGCGCGGTGCGGAAAATGCCGGGAGTGTCTTTTCCGGCCTCTTTCGGGCGTCCTGTCGGTACGGAAGGGAGGCCGAGGTTTGCGGCACCTTCTTCCCGAGTGGGAGCGGCTGTCCCGGGCGGATGCCCCGGAACGGGAAAGGGGCTGTCAAACAAGTCCCTAAAATCGGAAATCACCCCTGCCGGATATTTATTCCGGCAGGGGTGAAATCGTTCAAATCAGACTTGTTGGACAGCTCCTTTGCGGAAGCCGTGCGAATCGTAAGCTACCAGATGATTACGCGCTCTTCGACGGGCATGAACATCGCTCCGCCGTCGATGCCGAAGGCGTCGTAGAACTCCTGAATGTTGCGCAGCGTGGCGTTCACGCGCCACTTGCCCAGCGAGTGCACGTCTTCTTTGGTCAGGCGTGCGATCTCCTCGTCGCGGATGTTTTGCGCCCAGAGGGTCGCATAGCCGAGGTAGAAACGCTGTTCGGGCGTGAAGCCGTCGATCGGCGCGACGCCCGAGGTGTCGAGCGCATTGTGCAGCGCCGTGTAGGCTACGCGCAGACCGCCCTGATCGGCGATGTTCTCGCCGAGGCAAAGTGCGCCGTTGGCATAGACGGCGGGCTGTCCGTCGCGCGCGGGAAGCACCTCGATGGCATCGAACTGCTTGACCAGAATGTCGGTCTTTTTCTTGAAGGCTTCGGCGTCGGCATCGGTCCACCAGTTGTTCATGTTGCCGTCCTTGTCGAACTGACGGCCCTGATCGTCGAATCCGTGGGTCATCTCGTGGCCGATCACCACGCCGATGGCGCCGTAGTTCACCGCGTCGTCCGCATCGGGATTGTAGAACGGCGGCTGGAGAATGGCGGCCGGGAAGCAGATTTCGTTGCTCAGCGGGCTGTAATAGGCGTTGACCGTCTGGGGCGACATCTGCCACTCCTCCTTGTCGACGGGTTTGCCCAGCTTCGAAAGGTTGTCGGCGATGTACCACTTGTTCACGGCCACGATGTTCTCCCAGTAGCTCTTCGCAGGGTCGATTTCGAGCGTCGAATAATCCTTCCACTTGTCGGGATAGCCGATCTTCACGGTGAACGTCGAGAGCTTCTCCTGAGCTTTCGCCTTCGTTTCGTCGCTCATCCAATCGAGGTTGGCGATGTGTTGGCTGAGGGCCTTTTGCAGGTTTTTCACCATTTCGACCATGCGGGCCTTGTCCTTTTCGGGGAAGTACTTGGCTACGTAGATCTCGCCCACGGCCTCGCCCAGCGAACCGTTGGGCACGGCCATCGCACGCTTCCAGCGCGGCTTGGGCTCCTGCGTGCCGGACATCACGCGGCCGTAGAGGTCGAACGATGCGGCGTAGAAATCGTCGCTCAGATACGAGGTCGCACCGTCGATGTACTGTGCCGCGAGGTAGTGGCGCAGCGCTTCAACGGGCATCGTCTTGAGGATTTCGTTCGCGGCGGCGAGCGACGAAGGCTGCGTTACGATGATCGTCTCGAAGTCGCCCAGACCCGTCGTGCGGTAGTACTCGGCCCAGTCGATCGCATCGTAGGTCTTCTCGAAGTCGGCCTTCGACATCGGGTTGTACTGCGCTTGCAGGTTGCGCAGCTCGACGTTCGACCAGAACTTCTCGGCCAGCGCCGTCTCGACCTTCATCACATCCTCCACGGCCTGCGGAATCTCGGCTTCGGGCATGCCCGCGAGGGTGAAGATCTTGGCGAGGTACTCTTTGTAGGCGGTGCGGATGCGTTCGTTCTCGGCGTCGAGATAGTAGTCGCGGTTGCCCATCGTGAGCCCGCTCTGGCCGGCATAGAGGGCATTCATGTCGCTGTTCATCAGATCGGCCTGCACGCCTACCGAAAAGAAGGGGTTGGCCGTCGATGCGTGCAGGCGGGCGATGGCCCGCGTGAGCTGGCTGCGGTCGTCGAGGGCGAGCAGCTCCGCGACGCCGGCCGCGATCGGCGCGGCGCCTTCGCGGTTGAGGCGCACCGAATCGAGACCCATTTTATAGAGGTCCGAAATCTTCTGTTCGACGGTGCCCCGTTCGGCCGTCTGCTTCGACATCTCCTTGAAGAGGTCGTTGATGCGGATCTGGTTGTTCTCGCCGATCATGTCGAATGCGCCGTAACGGGCATACTCCGGCTTGAGCGGATTGCGCTCCTGCCAGCCGCCGGTGGCGTACTGGTAGAAGTCGGTCTCGGGGGCCGCCGCGAGGTCGAAATTCGCGGGGTCGATCGCCGGAGTCTTCGCCGGCTGGTTGTCGCACGCTGCCATAAATGCTGCTGTGGTCGCTAAAAGAAACAATTTCTTCATAGGATGTATTTTAGGTTTTTTTGCGGGGGTGCGTCCGCAGGGAACGCGCCCCGCCGCGGTTAAGTCGGTTGTCCGTTATTTGCGGATGGCGGCCACGCCCGGCAGCTCCTTGCCCTCGATGTATTCGAGCAGCGCACCGCCGCCCGTCGAGACGTAGGAGACCTTGTCCGCGAGGCCGAACTTGTTGATGCAGGCCACCGAGTCGCCGCCGCCGATGAGCGAAAAGGCGCCTGCGGCCGTCGCTTCGGCGATGGCCTCGGCCACGGCTTTCGAACCGGAGGCGAACTTGTCGATCTCGAATACGCCCACGGGACCGTTCCAGAGGATCGTCCGGCAGCCGAGGATGTGCTCGCGGAAACGCCGCTTGCCCTCCTCGCCGATGTCCACGCCCTGCCACCCGTCGGGAATATCGTCCGACGGAGCGGTCGCGGTCCGGGCGTCGGCCGAGAATGCGTCGGCGACGAGCGCGTCGGGCGACATCACCAGTTCGATGCCCTTTTCCTTGGCTTTGGCGAGGATGTCGAGCGCCACGGGGAACATCTCGGGTTCGCAGATCGAGTTGCCGATGCGGCCCCCCTGCGCCGCGGCGAAGGTGTAGGTCATGCCGCCGCCGATGACGATCGAATCCACTTTCTCCATCAGTTTTTCGATGATCGAGATCTTGGTCGAGACCTTCGATCCGCCGATGATGGCGCAGAAGGGGCGCTGCGGATGCTGCATCACGCCTTCGATGGCTTTCAGCTCGTTCTCCATCACGTAGCCGAACATTTTGTCCTCGGGGAAATAGTCGGCGATGAACGCCGTCGAGGCGTGGGCGCGGTGAGCCGTGCCGAAGGCGTCGTTGATGTAGCAGTCGGCGTAGGAGGCCAGCCGCTTCACGAACTCCTTCTGCGAAGCCTTCACGGCCTTCTTGGCTTCGGCCTTCTCCGCGTCGTCGGCGTCGTCGGCCAAGCCGCGGGGCTTGCCCTCCTCCTCGGCGTAGAAACGCAGGTTCTCCAGAAGCATCACTTCGCCGGGCTTCAGATCGCGGGCCATGCGGGCGGCTTCGTCGCCCGTGCAGTCGCCGGCGAAGAGCACCTTGCGTCCGAGCAGCCGCTCGATGTCGGGGACGATCTGACGGAGGGAGTATTTGGGATCGGGATTCTTCTTCGGACGGCCCAGATGCGACATCAGGATCACCGAGCCGCCGCCGGAGAGTACTTTTTCGATGGTGGGGATCGCCGCGCGGATGCGGGTGTCGTCCGTTACGCGGCCCTCGTCGTCGAGGGGTACGTTGAAGTCTACGCGGATGATCGCGCGTTTGCCTTTGAAATCGTAGGAATCGATCTTGAACATGGTTGTTGCGGATTAAAATTGCTGTTGATTCACTCTCATTTACTTAAATAACGCGACAAATTTAGGAAATATTTCCCTAAATCGGTTCGTTTCGCCTCGGTTTTTGGACTTTGCGGGGAGCTGCCCTTCCGCCGCGGCGCACGGCCTCGGGGGAGGCTTTGGCGTCCCGACGCAAAAAATGCGCCGTCCGCCGTGCACCGGCGGTCGCCGGCACCCGCCGGGGCGGTGCGGGGCAAGCGGCTGCCGAACGGAAAGTGCGGCTCCAATGGCCGCCGACCGCAAAAGATGCGGAACAGTTGCCGAAATTTTCGTATATTTGCGGGTTATACGGCCCCAATGCTCGAAAAATTAGCCAAACAGACCGCCGTTTACGGCATCAGCACCATCGTCGTGCGGTTCCTGAGCTATCTGCTCACGCCCTACTATACCCGCATTTTCGGGCAGGAGACCTACGGCGTCGTTACCGACATCTATGCGCTGATTCCGCTGGCGCTCACGCTGCTGACGATGGGCATGGAGTCGAGCTACTTCCGCTTCGCGGCCAAGGCCGAAGAGGCCGGCGGCGACGTGGCGGCGGCCAAGCGGAAACTCTTCGCCACGACGTGGGGCGTCACGTCGCTCGCCGCCGCCGGGTTCTTCGCCGCGGCGCTCCTCTTCCGCGACGGTGCGGCGCGGTTGATGGGCGAGGTCTATACGCTCCACCCCGAGTACATCGTGTGGGTGGCGGCGATCGTCCTTTTCGACGTCTGGGCCGCGATCCCCTTCTCGCGTCTGAGGGAGCAGGGGCGCGCGATGATCTTCGTGGGATTCAAGCTGCTCGGCGTGGTGCTCAACGTGGCGCTGGCCGTAGCGTTCGGCCTGATGGGGCTCTACGCCACCGACTTCGGCGTGGGCTGGGTGTTCGTGGCGAATCTCGCGGCCAGCGCCGCGACGTGGGGGGCGGTCCTCTGCACGGCGGACCGCACCGTGCCGCGCATCTCGCTGCCGCTGCTGGCGGCGGTCTTCGCCTACTCGCTGCCGCTGCTGGCGGGCGGACTGGCCGGTACGGCCAACGAGTTCATCGACCGCCAGCTGATCAAATACCTCGTGCCGGAGGGGGCGATGGCGCAGTTGGGTGTCTACGGGGCGATCACGAAGATCGCCGTGGTGATGATGCTCTTCTATCAGATGTACCGCCTTGCGGCCGAGCCGTTCTTTCTGTCGAATTTCAGGAAGACGGATTTCGTGCGGATGAACGCCGCGGCTCTGAAATACTACGTGATGGCTTCGATGGTCATCTTTCTGGGCATCGCGCTGTTCCGCGATCTGTTCGCGCTGATCGTGGGCCGCGAATTCCGCGAGGGGATTTACATCCTGCCCGTGGTGCTCGGAGCCAATGTGCTGACGGGCGTGTGGCTCAACCTCTCGTTCTGGTACAAGCGCGAGGAGCGGACTTCGCTGGCGATCGTCGTAACGGGCACGGGCCTTGCGGCGATCCTCGGCTTCGGCAGTTGGATGATCCCCCGCTGGGGCTATTTCGGCGCGGCGTGGGCGCGGCTGGCGAGCGAGACGGCGATGGTCGCCGTGAGCTGGTGGCTCAACCGCCGCTTCTTCCCGACGCCCTACGACTGGAGGCGCATCGGGGAGTATGCAGCCGCGGCGCTCGGGGTCTTCGCCCTGTGCGAAGCGGCGACGGCCTGCATCGGCAATAAATGGGCCGGATATGCGTTTAATATCGTGGCGTTTGCAGGATACGCGGCTTACCTCGTCCGCCGCGAGCGGATCGACCTCGGGGCCTTGGTCCGCTCGGCCCTCGGACGAAGATAGGCGGGGGTGGCTGCGACGAGGGGGGGGAGACTGCGGTATTGCGCGCGCTTCGCGGCATTCGCCGCGGACGGCGCCGTGGCGGCAGCGGATGCTGTGCGTGGCGGCAGCGTCCTGCCGGAACGCACCGAGCTGCGGCAGACGGCGGCGAAACGGAGAAAAAGGAGATGAACGAGAGCCGCGGAGCTCGCTGGAACGGCCGGGGAGCGCGGGCGGCGGCATTGGGAAAATAGACGACGATGCGATTTGCGGATATTATAGGACAGGAAGACCTGAAGCGGCGGCTGGTGCAGTCGCTCGACGCGGGCCGCGTGAGCCATGCGCAGCTTTTCAGCGGCGCAGCCGGCGCGGGCACGCTGCCGCTGGCCGTGGCCTATGTGCAGTACCTCAACTGCCGCCATCGCCGCGACGGCGATTCGTGCGGCGAATGCCCCGACTGCCGCCAGATCGCGGCGCTCGAACACCCCGACCTGCATCTGGTGTTCCCCGTGAACAGACAGGGCAAGAAGTCGGGCGAGGCGGTGCGCAGCGACGAGTTCCTGCCCCAATTCCGCGGTCTGTTCGCCGAGCGGCGGGGATGGTTCTCGCCTCAGGACTGGTACGACCGACTCGATCTGGGCAAGACCCTGCGGGGCATGATTACGGCGCGCGAGGCGGACGAGATCGTCCGCAAGCTCTCGTACAAGCCTTACGAAGCCGATTACAAGACGATGCTCGTCTGGCTGCCCGAGACGATGAACGAGGAGGCGGCCAACAAGATCCTCAAGATCCTCGAAGAGCCGTGGGAGCGGACGCTCTTCCTGCTGGTTTCGGTGCGTCCGGACCTGCTGCTGCCCACGATCCTGTCGCGCACGCAGGAGGTCGCCGTGCCGCGTCTCGCGCCCGACGTGCTGGAGCGGGCCGCCGCCGGGCGGGGCGTCGCCGATCCGCTGCAGGCCCGCACGCTCGCGCGTCTCGCCTCGGGCGACCTGCTGGAGCTGGAGCGTCTGCTCGCCGGAGAGGACGAAGGTGGCCGCAGGGAGCATTTCGACTTGTTCTGTTCGCTGATGCGTCTGAGCTATAACGACAAACACCTCGAACTGATCGGCTGGGCCGAGGAGGCCGCGCAACTGCCGCGCGAGCAGCAGCGGGGGTTTCTCGTCGATGCGGCCCGTCTGCTGCGCGAGAGCTACATGCTCCATGCGGGTTTGGGGCGCATCGGCTATCTCTGGGGTGCCGAGCTGGCCTTCTGTTCGAAGTTCGCACCCTATGTCGGGTCGGAGAACATCGAGCCGCTCGTCGCCGAGATCGAGTCGGCCATGGCACAAATCTCGCAGAACGGCAATCCGACCATCGTATTCACCCATTTCGCGCTCTCGGTGAGCAAAATGATTAAACGTATGTAGCTTATGCCGCGTGTAGTGATTCTGACCGGAGGAAATATCGGCGACGTGAAGTCGCGCTTGCAGAGCGCCCAGCAGCTCATCAACGAGCGTGTGGGCGCCGTCCTGCGCTGTTCGCACCGCTACGAGACCGCTCCTTGGGGTTTCGGAGCCGGGGGGGCCGCGCCCTTTTCGAATCAGGTGATGGAGGTCTCGACCGACCTCGCGCCCGAGCAGGTGCTCGACGCCTTGCAGAGGATCGAGTGCGAACTGGGCCGCGACCGCGGGGCCGAGGCGCGCGACCGCGAACGCACGGGCGAGCGCTACTCGTCGCGGAAGATCGACATCGACATCCTCTTCTACGGCGACGAGGTGATCTCGACCGAACGGTTGCAGGTGCCGCATCCGCTCATCGCCGAGCGGGAGTTCGTGTTGCAGCCGTTGTGCGAAATTCTGCGAACGAAACGTCATCCCGTAACCGGCCGAAGCGCCGCCGAGATGCTTGACGAACTCAAAAAACGCCGCGCCGCCGTCGGTCCGGACGCGGGTCCGAGGCGGGACGGCGGCGGCCGAAAACAGAACGAATCATGAACGGAGCGAAGAGACTGACCGCATTGCTGGCGGCCGCGGCGATCGTCTGGGGCTGCTCGAAGACCGTGGGATACGACACGATGTACGTGCTGCGCCCCTACGTGCAGCAGGAGAACGGAGGCGACATGGAGAGCCTGCCGCAGATCCGGGCCTATGCCTTCGCCGCCGATACGATGCAGTGGACCGTGGCCTCGTACGAGGATGCGCTCGAAGGCATTCTCACCATGCGCTACGCTCCGGCGCAGAAACGTTCGGACGCACTGGCCGTCGCCGAACCCTACCCGCCCGTGGACACCATTCCCGCGTCGGCGAACTGGGTGCAGATGCACATCCTGCTTCCGTCGGCGATGATCGTGGCGGTAGACACCGAGAACCGGCTCTATGCCTACCGGCAGCAGGCGTTCAGCGAGAACGTCTCGCCCTACATGATCTCGGTGGCTTTCCGGCCGTGGAAGGAGACGAATTTCTACAAGGACGGCGAGTGGTGGATGTTCAACGACTTCTACGTCCCGAGCGAGCCCGAAACGCCCGAAACGCCGGATACGCCGGACAGCCCGGAGACGCCCGATACGCCCGATACGCCGGACGTTCCCGGGACGTCCGACCCCGATGCGCCCGGCGGACAGCAACCGGAGACTCCGGTCGCGCCCGACGGGTCCGAGACCGAATAAGACACGGATTATGCAGAAGAAACGAATCATACAGTTGCTCCGTCTGTGCGTCGCGCTGCTTTTTCTGCCGGCGTTCGTGGTCCGCTGCGCGAGCATACTCACCCCCACGGGCGGCCCGAAGGACACGCTTCCGCCCGTCATCACGGCCATGACGCCCGACAATTTCACCACGCGGATGAAGGACGGGAGCAAGATCTACATCGAGTTCGACGAATTCGTGCAGCTCAAGGACCAGCAGAAGGAGTTCTTCACCTCGCCGGCCATGAAGAAGAAACCGGTCCTCTCGATCCGGGGCCGGGGCGTGGTCGTCCAGCTCCGCGACACGTTGCGGCCCAATACGACCTATGCGCTCAATTTCGGCAGCGCGATCCGCGACAACAACGAGGGCAATCCGCTCAACGCGATGCGCTATGTCTTCTCGACGGGCGACGAGATCGACTCGATGCTCATGTCGGGCTATACGGCCGACAGCTACAAGGCCGATTCGGTTTCGAAGACCTTCATCTGGTTCTTCGCGGCCGATTCGGTGGAGAACGTCGCCGAGTACGACTCCACGCTCTTCAAGTACCAGCCTCAGGCGATCGCGCGCGCCGAGAACAACGGCATTTTCATCGCGCAGAACCTCAAGCCCGTGCCCTACCGCGTCTATGCCGTGGAGGACCGCAACGACAACCAGATGTACGATCCGTCGGTCGATCAGGTGGGGTTCCTCGAAGGCACCTACAATCCGGCCGAGCAGCCCGACTTCGCCATCTGGTACGATTCGATCCGCCAGTATCCGACGGCCGAACCCCAGCTCTACTTCCGGATGTTCACCGACCGTGCGTTCCGCCGTCAGATGCTCTCGCAGAGCACCCGGCCCCAGCAGCACAAGGCGATGCTCTACTTCAATGCGGCGCATCCCCGGATCGAGGAGCTGCGCTTCGACAGCATCCCTCCGGAGCGCGTGATCGTGGAGCCGCTGACCGAAGGCCGCGACACGCTGGCGCTGTGGTTCGACGTGCCGTCGGCCGAGCTGCCCGATACGATCAAGGGGTCGATCACCTATTTCAAGCACGACACCACCAATACGCTGCAATCCGTAACGGAGCCGCTCAAGCTGGAGTGGCATCTCGTCGAAACCAAGGAGCAGGAGAAGGAGCGCGAACGCCGCGAGCGCGAGCGCCGCAAGGCCGAAGAGGCCGGCGAGGAGTATGTGCCGCCCAAGGAGAAGAATCCGTTCGCCTTCAAACTCTCCCTTACGGGCGAGGTCAACCCCGAAGAGCACCTCACCGCAGAGTTCGACTATCCTCTCGTGCAGGTCGATTCGGCGGCGATGCTCCTCACGCACACCGACGAGGAGAACAACGTTACGGATATTCCCATGCGCTTCGTGCGCGATACGGCCGACCTGCACAAATGGCGCATCGAAGCGCCGTGGAAGCTCGGCGGCGGCTATACGCTGACGATTCCCGAGGGAGCGCTCCGGGATGTGGCGGGGATGTCGAACGACTCGCTCGTGGGGAAATACACGGTGATGGACCCCGAGAAGTTCGCCGTGGTGAAGATCGACGTGATCCCCAAGACCGACAGTGCCAAATACATCATCCAGCTGCTCGACGGCAGCGGCGCGCTCAAACAGGAGCGCCGCGACGTAACGCGGGGTCTCGTGCAGTTCAACTACGTGCCGGCGGGCGATATTCAGCTGCGCGTCATCGAAGACATGAACGGCAACGGACGGTGGGACACGGGCAATGTCGTCGAACGCCGCCAGCCCGAACGCGCCGAGCTCTACCGCAACGCCGACGGCGAAGAGATCTTCGTTACCAAGACCAACTGGGAGTTCGAGGTAACGATGGACATGAACGAACTGTTCGCTCCGGTAACGATGGAGTCGCTCGTCCGCCTTCTCGACGAGCGCGAACAGCAGCGATTGCGCAAGGAGGCCGAACGTCTGCTGAAAGAGGGGCCCAAGAATCGCAACGAGAACCAGAACACCGGCGGCGGCTTCGGCTTCGGCGGTGCCATGGGCAGCATGCGCAACATGGGCAGCGGCATGATGTAACGAACGTTTTCGATAAGCCGAGTGCGATCCGAGCTTTGCTCGGGAATCGCCGAGGCGAGAAAACGTACAAGATACGCAGAACGTTTTCGATAAGCCGGGTGCGACCCGGGTCTTGCTCGGGAATCGCCGGGGCGGGGAAACGTACAAGATACGCAGAACGTTTTCGATAAGCCGGGTGCGGTCCGGGTCTTGCCCGGGAATCGCCGGGGCGGGGAAACGGCCGTTCGAGGCAAACGGCTGCCGGTTGCGGTCGGAAGCCCCGTTCGGTGCCGGCGGCGGGACGGGTGCGGAAGTCTCCGGGCGGGCGCGCTCCGCCGCATGAAGCGGCGGCGAATCGCCGGCACGGGCGCGGCGATGGCGGAACTTTCGGCGAGGGACGCGGGAGAAGAAATGAAATGATGTTTTCGTCCGGCCGAGTGCGATCCGGGTGCCGCTCGAAGATCGTCCGGAGGGAAAGCGCCTGCAAAAACAGAACTTACGATGAAACGGATAACTACGATCATTACGACTCTGCTGCTGTTCTCGGCCGCGACCGCCGCGGCACAGCACACGCTGGGCCTGACGGGCGGCTTCGGCATGTCCACGGCGCGTTTCTACCCCAAGCAGGAGACCAAACCCCTCTGGGGCGGATACAACGCCGGCATCACGTGGCGCTACTACGGACCGCAGCGCTTCATCGGCGGCTTCGGCGCAGACCTCATCCTGATGCGTCAGGGTTTTTCGTTCGCCCCCTACGCCTCGACCACCGAGAACGAGGCCGACTATCTGTATTACACGCGCGAGCTCAATTCGCTGGTGCTGCCCGTCGTCTGGCAGCCTCATTTCTACATCCGGCACCGCGTGCGCGTCTTCCTCGAAGCGGCCGCGACCTTCTCCTACCACTTCGGTTCGACCTACGCGAACGAGATCGACGGCGTGTCGGGCGACTACGGCTTCAAGGTCGCGCGCGACAACCGCTGGGGATACGGTCTGGCGGGCGGAGGCGGCGTGGCGGTGCTCATCGGCCGTTTCGAAGCGATGGTGCGCGTGCGCTACTACTTCGGTTTCGGCGACATCGTGCGCAACCGCAACAAATATTCGGGCAACATGGACGACGGTCCCGAAAACCCGTTCTACCGCACGCCGCTGCGCTCGCCGCTCGACAACCTCAACTTCAGCGTCGGCGTGGCCTACCGCTTCAACCGCGAGGGGTTCGACGAGTGGAAGACGCCGCGTCCGAAGCGGCAGAAAAATCAGGAGACATTCAATTACAGTTTAGATTGAGACATACCATGGAAACGACACGACAACCCAAGATCGCCAGACAGATACAGCGCGACATCGCCGACATCTTCCAGAAGGAGGGGCGCGACCTGCTGCGCGGGACGCTCGTTACCGTTACGGAGGTGCGGGTGTCGCCCGACTTCAACTATGCGAAGATCTATGTCAGCATCTTCCCCTTCGACAAGGCGCCCGAGACGATGGCCGTGCTCGACAAGCAGAACCGGTTCATACGCCGCGAGCTGGGGCGCCGCATCAAGGACCAGCTCAAGAGCGTGCCCGAAATACAGTTCTTCCTCGACGATTCGCTCGAATACATCGAGCACCTCGAACAGGCGATGAAGGAGGATAAATAAACCGCCCGAGGCCGATGTTCGCACGTTTCGTCGCACGACGCTATCTTTTCTCGCCCAAATCGCGTTCGGTCATCAACCTGATCGCGGGTTTGAGCGCGGTCGCGGTCGCCATGCCCGTGGCGGCGATGATCGTGCTGCTGTCGGTGTTCAACGGCTTCGAGACGCTCGTGAAGGCGACGGGGTCGGCCTTCGAGGCCGATCTGACGGTCGAACCCGCCGAGGGACAGACCTTTCCCGTCGCCGAGCTGGATACGGCGGCGGTGGCCCGGACGGCGGGTGTCGAAGCTTTCGCGTTCGTGCTGGAGCAGGGGGCGCTGCTCGAACGCAAGGGGCGGCAGGCCGCGGCCACGGTACGCGGCGCGGACGACCGCTATGCCGAGGTGTTCCCCATCGCCGCGGCGATCGCCGCAGGCGAATACCGGGTGCGGCTGGGCGACCTCGACCGGCTGGTCGTGGGACGGGCGATGGCGCAGGAACTGGGCATCCGCTCGCTGGCGGATGCCGACGTGGAGCTGTACGGGCTGCGCCGGGGCGGCTTCTCGTCGCTGCTGCCGTTTCAAAGCTACACGAAGCGCAGGGCCGCCGCAGCGGGGGTCTACACGCTCGATCTCGACACGGAGCGGCGTTACGTGCTGACCTCGCTCCGGCTCGCGCAGGAGCTCTTCACGCGGCCGGACCGCGCTTCGGCGCTGCTCGTGCGCATCGGCGGCGGGGACGACCCGGCACGGGTCGGCAAAGCGGTGGCGCAGGCTGCCGGCGACCGTTTTCGCGTTACGACGCGGGCCGAGCGCAACGCTTCGTTCTATGCCGTCATGAAGTATGAGAAGTGGGGCATCTTCTTCATCTCGCTGCTGGTGCTCGCGATCGCTTCGTTCTCGGTGGTGGGGGCGCTCGCTATGCTCATCACCGACAAGCGGGACGACATCCGCACGCTCGGCGCGCTCGGCGCGGGGGTGCCGCTCGTGCGGTCGCTTTTCCGCTGGGAGGGGTGGTATGTCGCCGGGCTCGGCGCGGCGGCGGGAGTCGTCGTGGGCGTGGGGGCCGTCCTCGTGCAGCAGCGTTTCGGCCTCATCGAGATTCCGGCCGATTCGTTCCTCACGAAGAGCTATCCCGTGGAACTCCGCATGGCCGATCTGGCGGCGGTGCTGGCGGCGTTTGCCGCCGTCGCCGCGGCGGTTACGCACCTCACGGTGCACAGCATGATTAGAAACGAAAAATGACCGTTCCCGACCGGGACGTCCGGATTTTGCGCGGCCGGCCGCCGGGACGAAAACCGATCCTAAACGACAGAACCGATATGACGAAGCGAACGCTGTTTTTCCTGTCGCTGCTGCTCGCGGCAGCCTGTTCACACCACAAGATCATACCCGACGACAAACTTGCGATGATCTTCCGCGATGCGTTTCTGGCGAATGCCTATGTCGGCGAGCAGGGCATCCGGACCGATTCGCTGCGGATCTACGAGCCGATATTCGAGCGGTACGGCTATTCGGCCGAAGACGTGGAGTACACCGTCGGCAACTTCTCGAAACGCAAGAGCGCCCGCCTGAGCGACGTGGTCGAAGCCGCCATCGGCATGCTCGATGCCGAGGGAACCTATTACGAACGCGAGGTCGCCGTGCTCGACACGATCGCCAACGCTTCGCGGCGCGCCCTCATGCGCACGATCTACGCCGACTCGCTCCTCACGATGAAACGGCTGAAGGACTCGTCGCGTCTTTGCATCACGCTCGACAGCATCCGTGCGGGCGAATACCGCGTTTCGGCGCGTTATCTGGTGGACAGCCTCGACCGGAACCGCGGCCTGCGCGGAGGCGTCTGGACGGAGCTGCCGGACGGTTCGCGGCGCAACGTCTATACGTTCTACATGCGCCGCGGCACGGAAGAGACTTTTACGCGGAATCTGACGGCCGATACGTCGATGCGCCGGCTCGTGGTGAATCTCGCCAACTTCACCCGCGAGCGCAAACGGCCGTCGGTAACGATCCGCGATCTGAAGATCGAATACACGCCCCCTGCGGAGGCGGCCGTCGACAGTTTCTATCTCCGCCAGCTCGATATACGGATCTTCGCCGAGGAGTTTTTCCGCCATGCAGAGCCGAAAGATAGCCTCTAATCTGCTCTGGACGCCGGAAGGGTTCGTGCGCCATCCGCTCGTAACGGTCGGCGGCGACGGCCGGATCGAGCGGGTCGAGGTCTGCGCGGAGCCCGACCGCTCCGCTTGCACGGAGTTCTACGCGGGCATCCTGACCCCCGCTTTCGTCGATGCGGGTGCTTCGGGCGATGCTGCCGCGGCGGCCGGGGCAGCCGGGGGGAACGGTCGTCCGAGCCTCGGTGGGGGAGCGGCGGTGCCGATGCAGTCCGGCGCTTCGGGCGGCGATTCTGTGTCGGTCGTCGGGCCGGAGCCGGTCGGTGCTGCTGCTTCTGCGGACGGTGCGGCGCAGCATGCCCGGAGGGATTTTCTGTGTGTGCGCTCGGCAGCCGACTACGACCGTCTGGTCGGAACGGGACAAGCCGCGCAGACGACCGTTTGCCTCGGGGCGGATCCGGCGTCGCCGGATCCGCTCGGTTCGATGCTCGGGGTGCTGGCCTCGGTTCGGGGCGTCCCGTTGCACGAATTGATCGGTTGGGCGACGCGGAACGGGGCGCTGGCGCTCGGCATCGGACGGGATGCCGGCACGGTCGAAGCCGGGAAACGATGCGGGCTCTGCCTGCTTCGGGGGCTCGACTACGAACGGCTGGCCCTTACGCCGGCCTCTGCGATCCGCCGGATTCTTTGATCGCACCCGTCGCGTTTCGGAGCGTTCCATCCGCTGTCGTGTGTCCTGATTCCGGCGTATTCCCTCTTGCTTGCAATCTGCGCCTGAGCCGCTGCGATGCTGTTTGCGACGGGTATCTTCCATGATGTATCGAGGTCTTTTGGGTCATTTCAGACGAAAATACGGCAGGGATTCGGAGTGATCTTGCGTGTTCTCTGCTTCGTGGACAGAGACGGCGAAAGCTGTCCGGATAAACGTTGTAAAACTACTGTTTCATGCAGAAGATTCACGGAGTTTTGAAGGTTGCGGTTGCCGCCTCGCTGTTATCCGGCGTTGTCCTGTGCGGCGGCTGCGCCCGCGACGGGATTCTGCCCGTCGAAGAGCCGATGGTGTCGGATGCTGTCGGTCCGGATCATGTAAGCGTCGAATCGGCGCGGGCGGCTTTGGCTCGCTTTCAGGCGGACGGGAAGGGAGACCGGCCATGACGCCGCTGCAAGAATCGATATGCCCGGAGGCATTCCGACGGAGGCGTTCGATCCGGGGTATTTTGCGTGCGGAATGGATGCAATGGGCGCCGTACAACAACGATTGTCCCGTGAGAGGGTGCTTACGTCGGGATGTGTCGCACGCGCTTAAGGGCGGATTCTGTCCTGCGACAAGCGGATATTCGAGGTCGGATCGGGAATTATTCGGCCGCGAGGCCTATGTGTATGCAATGGTTGTGGCGGCGACGGACATACGGTGAATTATCCCGTTACGACCGGCTTCGTGTGGGGACGTATCGGATGCAGGCAGGCCGAAGCTGTTTTCGGTTCCGGCATGAAGGTGGTTGCGTGCACGGGACATGAAGTCGTAGCGGATGAACCCGCCGGACCGTATGTGCGGCAGACCGAACGTTGGAAAAGGTGTCTGGCCGTGCGGAGGGGGCTGTCCGGTGCATCTGCGGCGAACGGTTCCGCCCTTGCCGGGACCGGTTCCGGCAAGGGCGGTTTCCAACTTTCGGAGCCTGTCGGAAAGTCTCTTTCCTGCCCCCCCCTCTTCCGCTTCGGCGGGCTTACAGCCACTTTTTGTACTTGAAGAACCAGATCGTGAGGCCCGAGCAGAGCAGCATCAGCCCGATGGCGAAGAGGTAGCCCATCGGGATGACCATGCCGTTGGCGAGCCGGACCGTCCAGTCGAGTTCGGGCATGTATTTGAAGTTCATGCCGTACATGCTGGCGATGAGCGTCGCGGGCATGAAGATCACGGCCGCCACCGAGAAGATCTTGACGATCTCGTTCTGCTCGATGTTGATCAGGCCCAGCGCCGCATCCTGAATGTAGTCCAGACGTTGGAACGAGAAGTCGGCGTGATTGATGAGCGAGTTGACGTCCTTGATCATCAGTTGCAGACGGGGATAGATGTCGTTCGGAAAGCGCTCCGAGCGCAGGATGCCCGACAGCACGCGCTGACGGTCAAAGATGTTTTCGCGCAGCGACATGGTGCTCTCCTGCAAGGCGCTGATGCGGTGCAGCACGGCTTTGTCGATCGAGTCTTCGGAGTTGATGTCCTTCGAGAGGGCCGCGACCTGCTTGGCGATCAGCTCCACGAGGTCGGCGTCGAAGTCGATGCGCACTTCGAGCAGCGTGATGAAAACGTGGTAGCCCGTGGAGTAGCTGCGGTAGTTCATCTGAAGCCGTTTTTCGGTCTCCTTGAAGGTGCGGAATTCGGCGCTCCGCACCGAGACCAGCACGCCTTCGTTCGAAATGATGAACGAGACGGGTTCGACGATGAAGCTCTCGCCCGTGGGGACGAAGAAATTGGAGTTGGAGATGATGGCGTTCTCCGTCTCGGAATACTTCGAGGTCGACTCGATCTCCTCGACCTGCTGGCGGGTCTGGAGGCTGATCTCCATGAAGTTCTCGACGGCTTTCTGCTCCTTGATCGAAGGCAGCAGCATGTCGATCCACAGAATGTCGTCGTAGCCCAGCTCGTCGAAAAGGGCCGTGTCGGCATTGCGGATGATCTTGTTGTATTGTTTGAGATAAATCGTAATCATAAATCGCTCCGGTTTTTGGGTGTATGGAATCTCGGCAGGAGGTGCGGCGGACCGGAGGGCCCGCTAACCTCTTCAGCCGGGATTGGCTCTCGGGGACACCTTGATGCCCGAGTCCCAAAATTTCTGGAGTGCTTTATGTTTCTGAAGATCGAAAATGTAGTCTGTTTGGCGCGTGAGGTGCCCGTAGGCGTCGTATGGCTTGTCGGCCCAGCCTCCGTCGAGCACCGCTTCGTAGGCGTGTTCGAGGCCGAACGTCAAGGCCCGTTGCAGCGCTTCGGTCCGTGCCTTGTCCGCTCCTTTGCGGGCGACCCAGACGGCGAAGACGAACGGCTGGCGCGTGGTGCGGCTCCACTCCGCGCCGAGGTCGCACACGACGGCGTAGCGGCCGGCGGCGCAGAGCGCCCGTTCGCCCGCGAGCAGCGAGAGGTCGCCCGCGCAGCCGGTGTCGGCCGATGCGGGATCGGGGCACGCGATGAACTCGGGTGTCGTGCGCCAGTGGCGTTCGCAGAGGTAGGCGGCGAGCCGGGCCTCCGCGGGGGCTTCGGGATCGAAGAAGATGCGGCGGGCTTCGGCGGGGGGCACCCCGCCTGCGAGCAGGGCGCTGCCCGAGGCCCCCGACGAGCCGATGCAGTATTCCGTTGCGAGCTCTGCGTCGGGCAGCGACGGCACGCACGAGGAGGGTACGAGCGCCAGATCGGCGGCGCCTTCGCGGAACGAACGGACGGTTTCGGCCGGGGATGAGAGCGTCAGACCGGAGCGCAGGTCAGCCGCACACCGGATACCATAGATGAAGGGCGCTGCGTCGAGCGACGGCGCAACGGCTATACGTGGAACTGTGACCATCATCCATACGGTATAAGAGCATTGGTTGTCTCCGGCAAAAGTAGTCATTTTAACGGTGCGGCGGTTCCGTTTTTTCCATTTTTTTCGGAAAAAATGCGTCCGCCTCTTGACAAGGGGGTATTGCGGATGCTATATTTGTCCCGTCGATCGACACGGCGCAGTGCACGGCGCAGGAGTTATCGACATTCGTAAAATATTTTGTTATCTGTATTTTACGAATGGTTATTCCGAGTTATCAACATTTTATCAACGCGATTATCCACTTTTTTTGCACCCACAGCCGGCTGCGTCGTTTCGGCGGTGCGGCGCGACCGAAGTATTCTGCCGAAAGGTGAATTCCGGGACGGGTTCCGTTTCCGGTCCGGCGGTCCGGCGATGCGCCCGCCGGCGGAACGGATCGGGGCGCGGACCCGCCGCCACAGCCGAAAGCCGCGGCGGTCGGCCGTGGCGGCGCCTCGGGCGCAGGAGGTGTCCCGCCGAAGAATGCCGGGACGGAAAACCGCTGCGCAAGACGAGCGGTCCGGTCCGGAAAACACGGCCGGAACGTCCGGTGCATCGATCGTGTGCGATCGCCCTTATCAAACCGTTTACCGACAATGAACCGCACTCATCTCGAATGTGCGGCGGAGAGGCTCGCGGCCGAACGCGGGTATGCGTTCCATGCCCTCGGGCAGGAGGCGCAGCCCGCCGTCGTCCGCACCTATCCCGCCGCTCTGCTCCAGCCCCTCGCGCTCCGCTCGGTCGAAGGCCGCACGCACGGACGCGCCGTCTACGATCTCACGCTCCGACTGCTGTGCAAGGGCGCCGGACTTTCGCCCGAAGCCCGCAGCGAAGCCTTCGCCGCCCTCGAAGACGACCTGCTCGGTCTCTTCTCCGAACTGTCGCAGGACGAAAAGGTGATCGCCGTCGAAGCGCTCGAAATCCGTCCCTCGGCCTTCACCCTCACGCCGCACGGCGAACTCTCGCAAACGGCTTCGGCCCGCATCGTTACGTGGTTTTAATACGCTTTCCGCCATGCAATTCACCCAGACTCCGTCCGATTACGCACCGCTCGGCGGGCCGCTCGTCTACGCCTTTTCGGATGCGGCGCCCCGCACCTTCGATCTCTCCGTGGTCGATCTCAACCTCGAAGCGCCTGTCGGGGCGAAGCGGTTTTGCGACCTCTCCGCGGGTACGTTCGACGCCGCACCCTATCTGCGGCGGCGCGTCTCGTTCCGGCCCGAACCGGGGGCGACGGGATTCGTCGTCCCGTGGGACCGCACCGTGCCGGCCGTCGTCGAGATCGACGGCATACGCACCCCCGCCCGCAACTTCCTGCCGCGCGACACGGCCGTCGCGGCGCCGGCCCTGCTCACCACCGTGCCGCGGCAGCGGCTCGTCGTCCGCGGAGCGTGCGAAGAGTTCACCCTGCTGACCGACACGCCCGCGACGGCGACCGTCGAGGCTTTCCGCGACGGCGAGACCGTAGCGACCGGCTACACGGCTTCCCGCGCAGGGCTCGTCCTCTTCCGGCTCGATACGGCGGACTTTCCCGAGGCCGACATCCTGACCGTGCAGTTCGACCGTTTTTCGCGTGTCGTCTGTCAGATCGCGGCTCCGTTCGGGGATGGCTGCCGGCTGGCGTGGCGCAGCAGCGCGGGATCGCTCGAACACTACACCTTCCCCGTGGTGAAGGAGGAGCGCGTCGAGACGCAGCGGACGCGCCTGCAAACCGAGACGGGCTGCGTCGCGGGGGATGTACGCTCGTGGCGGCTGCTCACGCTGCTCTCGGCCTACGAACCGGCGCAGATGCTTGCGGCGCTCGCGGGCATCCTCTCCTCGCCGCAGGTGTGGCTCGTCGCGGAGGGCGCGTATACCCCCGTCGAACCGATGACCGATGCGGCCGGCATCCGGCGCCACGGAACGCTCCGCAACCTCGAACTGCAAATCCGAATGCCATGCAACTGATCGTCGATAACGTCGTCTGCGACCTTGAGGCCGGTACGCGCATCGCGCTCGGCTACGATGCCGACCGGCTCCGCTCGCCCTCCGAGCTGCGCGAGGGGGTCGCCGTGAAACTGCTTCTGCCCCGAAGCGCCGTCAACGACGCGCTCTTCCGCACGGGATTCCCTTCGTTCAACCGCACGGCGCACCGTGCCGAGCTCCGGCACGACGGCGCACGGCTCCACGCGGGTGCGCTCCGGCTCCTCGGCACTTCGACCGAAGGGTTCGCGGTGGAGATCGCAGGCGCCGCCGCATCGTGGGCCGAGCAGGCCGCCCGCCGGCCGTTCGATGCCGTGGATCTCGGCTATTCGGGTCTGTTGACCCCTTCGCAGATCAGCGCCGGATGGCGCGGCGAGGGCCCCGTGAAGTTCCTGCCCGTCCTGCGCGACGGCTACGAGCCGCAGAACGATCCGTCGGATCTGCAACCTGCGTTCCGGATACTCACCCCCGACGACTACCACCCCTTTCTGCAAATCGACGCCCTGCTGCGGGCGATCTTCGCCGGGGCGGGCTACACGGTCGAGAGCCGGTTCATGGAGGGTGCCTTTTTCCGGTCGCTCTACATGAGCGGCGCCTATGCGGCGCGCGACACGGCCGCCGCCGAAAAACGCATGGGATTCCGCGCCGTGCGGCTGACGACCGCGACTGCCGCGGCCGATGCGCTCGGTCGCGTCTACGCCACGCCCTACGGCGAGGGGAACGTCGTGGGCAACATCGTCGAGACGGCCACGCCGCTCTCCGAGGACGAGGAGGGGGTGGTGCGGACCGATCCCTACAACAACGGTAACTGTTTCGGCTACGACGACCTCCGGATCGTCTACCGGCCCGTCTCGACCGTGAGCGTGGGGTTCGAATACCGGCTGCGCTATACCACCGACCACCGCATCCGCAGCCGCGACCGGCTCGCGGGCTTCGACTCGCTCAACCTCGGCACGGGCGGCAATCTGGTGTTCCGTCTGCCCAACCGCTACACCGACCGGCGCGGGGCGTTGCAGCCCCGCACCGCCTACCGCGCGGTCGTCTTCGACGGTTCGGCCGAGGGGCAGTACCGCCTGCTCTACACCGCCGACGGGGTCGCGTCGAGCCACTGGGCCGATTTCACGGGCCGCAGCGCCGTCGTAACGACTCCGGCGTCGGGGGTCTTTTCGTCGCCGGAGCTCTATGTCCGCGAGGGGAGCGTCTGGCAGGCGTGGACGGGCGATTGGGCGTTGTACGACGGCCACATCGGGGAGACGGGCCGGACGACCGTGGAGCTCACGCTCCGCACGCCCGCCGCCGAGGCGGGACCCTCGGCGCCCAAGTATTTCAACACGATCTTTTTCTATGGGGCCGAAGAGGGTATGCGCCTGACGCTCTGCAGGGAATGTTCGGTGCGTCCGCTCTTTTCGGCCGCTCCGGCCTATGGGGCGAGCCTCACGACGGCCGACATCTGCCGCCACGACATGCGTCAGATCGAGCTCATCGAGGCCGTGCAGCATCTCTTCGACCTGCGCTTCTTCACCGACGAAGCGACGCGGACGGTCCGCATCGAGCCCGACGCGACATTCTGGGACGAGAGCCGCGAGGCCGACTGGAGCGACCGCACGGACCGGTCGGAACCCGTCGTATGGACCGATGCGGCGCTTGAGGCGCACGAGAGCCGCACCTACGGGTACCTTGCGGGCGACGGCGCTTCCGCACGGCTCGCAGACGGGGACGGGCTGCCGTTCGGGTCGTGGCGCTCGGAGTGCGGATCGGCGGCCTGCATCCCGGGCGACGAAAGGCGGACCAGTCCGCTCTTCAGCCCGACGGTGAACGCCGCGGGAGGTTACGCGGGCGCCCCCTCGGCCCTGCTGCCGCAGGTGGGCGACCGCGACGACGCGCAGAACGACGGCGTGAACTTCACGCCCCGCATTCTGCGCTGGTGCGGGATGCGGCCCCTGCCCGAAGGCGAGCGGTGGGACGATCCCTCGGGCGGCGGGGAGTATCCGCTGGCGGCGTTCCACTTCGCGGGCGACGACTCGCTCGAAGGGTTCTCGCTCTGCTTCGAAGACCGCGACGGACAGCAGGGGCTCCACCGTTTCTACGACCGCGAGGAGGCGGTTCTCGCCCAGCGGCGGCACGTAACGCTGACGCTGCGGATCGAGCCCCATGAGTTCGAGACGCTCTTCGCGCCGGCCGGAGCGGCGCCCGACCTGCGGAGCACGTTCCGCATCGGCACGGACGAGGGGGTCGTGCGCGCCACGCTCCGCCGCATCGAACGCTATGATCCCGAGGCCGCTGCGGCCCGCTGCACCTTCACCCTTCTGCCCCACGACCGCCTATGACTGCGCGACGCAAGGAACTCCTGCGGTTTCTGCTCTCCGAGACCGAAGGGCTCGGGCGGGTCGCGGCGTTCGAACGGCTCTTCGAGCTGGGGGCCGTAGACGCCTGCGCCTGCGGGCGTGCGGCGATCCGCGCCGAGGTGGAGCGTCTGGTGAGGCGGGGGACGGGACGCTGCGAGGCGATGGAGGCTGCGGCGATCCGCTTCGGCTGCTCCTATTCCAAAGTGAGGAACATCATCTATTACAAACCGAAAAACTGAAGAAGACATGTACCACAACATCCGAATCCGGAATCGTGCGGAGGTCTGCACGATCGACATCGAGGGCACGATCGGAGTGCCCGAAGCGTGGCAGTTCGACGATCCCGCCGAGCGGGTGGCCACCTACGAAGCGTTCTGCGACGCGGTGCGGCGCATCGGCGCCGTCGAGGCCGCCGACGTGGTGGTCAACATCCGGTCGACGGGCGGCGACGTGAACGACGCGCTGCTGATCTACGAGGCGCTCGCGTCGCTTCCGGCCCGCATCACGACCCGCTGCTACGGCTACACGGCTTCGGCGGCGACGCTCGTCGCGCAGGCCGCCTCCGAGGGATGCCGCGAAATCTCGGCCAACGCTCTGTACCTCATCCACAATGCCGTGTGCGCCACCGAGGGCAATGCCGAGGAGCTGGCCGCGCGGCTCGATCTGCTGCGTCAGACCGACCGGCGTCTCGCTGCGCTCTATGCGGCTCGTGCGGGGCGGCCGGAGGCCGAATTCGTCGCCCTGATGGCCGAGAACAACGGCTCGGGCCGCTGGCTCGCACCGGCGGAGGCCGTGGCCGCGGGGCTGGCCGATCGCGTGATCGGAGGCGCAGCCGGGGAGCCGGACGTGCAGGAGGCTTCCGCCGTGGAGGCGCGGAGGGCGGAGAACGGGCTCGTTGCCGGGCAAGGCTGCGCCGCCGTGCAGCGGTCCGGGCTTCGGGCGGGGAAGCGGACGGCCGCCGGACGGGAGGCCGATGTGCGGATGCGTTCCGAGCCGGAAACGGCGGAGAGCGTGCTGCCGGCCGCCGGACGGGAATCGGTCTCTGCGGAGCATCCCGGCGTTCGGTCTGCGGCATGGCCGGTCGCAGCGGACCGCGAAGCCTCGGGAGAAGCCTGCCCCGAAAGGTCGTCGCCGGAGAGCGGAGCGGTGGCGGCGGAACCGAAGAGAGCCGGAGGGGACGTTTCCGGAGCACGGTCGACGCCGGCGGCGGCTGAAGGAGGACCGGTAGCCGATCGGGAATCGGATGTGAAGGGGCGGTCCGAAATTCGGTCGGGGGAACGGGGATCGGCGTCCGACGGGACGTGCGTGGCTCGAAAGTCTTCCGCACCGGGTGCGGCGCCGGGACGGACGGGCTCCGGAGAGTCCGGGACACCGGATTGCGGTCGGACGCCGATCTGCTCCCCGGCGGCGGAAAACGGCCCGGCCGGGAAGCGGGAACCGGCGGAGCGTACCTCGTTTTTGGGCGGATTTCTGCGCCGCTGGCGGGAGCGGCTTCGGCGGACGGATTCCGGCGCCGGGGCACGTGCCGGTCTGCGCGGCGGTTCGCCGGACGATCCCGGTGCCGGCCTCTGCGTCGATCGCCGCGGCGGTTTCCGGGCCGGTTCCGCGGCGGACGTTTCTGTCGCGATCGGGTCTGCCGACCGTTCTGCGGACGCTCCGCAGGCACGCACCTCTGCCGGACTGCCCGACCCCGGGGAGGACCGCAACATCCTGCACTTCGACGACGATGCCGTGCTGCGGACCGCACGATCGCTCGTCGCGGCCCGCGAAGGGCAGAAGGGCGTGGGGCCCACGCGGGTCGCGCCGCGGGAAGATCCTTCGGTCCGCGAGACGTTCCGGACGCCCAACGAGCGGGCCTATGCCTGCGACGCCAAGCGCTTCGCCAAGTTCTGACGGACCGGAGCGCGATGCCGCGTCCGTTGCGGGAGGGCGTGGAGAGAGGCGTCCGCAGCCGGGGCGCGGTGCTCCGGAGCCGTGCCGGAGGCGCCCGCCGCCACTCCGGTCGTGCAGTCTGTCGCTCTTCTTCGGGGCGCGGCATTTCGGAGCCGCGGGACGCGGCCTCAGCAGCGGAGGCCGCCTCTCACGGGGGCGTGCTCCGCCGTCCGCGTCCCGTCGTCGGGGGCCGGGAACCGTGCGCCGTCTCTCCCGCAGACCGGGGCGCCTTTCGCCCGAAGCCCCCCCCTCGCTCTCTCCGCCCGCGCTGCGGAGAACCTTTCGCCCGAGGGCCGTGCCGGCCCTTGAGACGCGGCGCCGAACCGCCGTCGTCCTCTGATCGTCCTCCGCCCGAAAGGGACCGGACGAACCGTTTCATACCGTTTCAAACCCTATAAAAAACATTCGGACACCATGAGTTACCTCGAAAACGCAAAAACCTACACGGGGCAGGACCTCGAAACCATCTTTTTCCGCCCCATGCTGAGCGGCCCCTCGGCCGAAGAGCTCGGCATCCGCATCCTCTACAACATGCCCGTGCCGACCACGGTGCAGCTCTGGGAGGGCAATCCCGACGTGTTGCAGAAGTACACCGCGGCAGGCTGGTCGGGCGGCGCCGGAGCCACCAAGCTCCAGAAGACGATCCGCCTCAACCGCGTGAAGGCCGAAATGGGATTCTCGGCCGCCGACTACTTCTCGCTCGTCTACGAGCTGATCGCCTCGCGTGCGGACGTCAACATGGACGACCTCTCGGGCACCGAACTCGAACAGGCCGAGACCACGCTTTTCAAACGTTCGATCGCCGAAGGCATCCGCGCTACGATGTGGGTGGGCGACACGTCGGCCGAGTCGGGATTCAACACCTTCGACGGATTCCTCAAAACGATCAAGGCCTTCGCCGCGAGCGACACGATCTCGTCCTATCTCTACGACGCGGCCGCGCTCGCCGAGCCCGAAGGCGTCGTGGGGATCTTCGAGAACCTGTGGGAGAATGCGAGTGCCAAAGTGCAGGACCTCAAGGCCGAAGGCCGGCTCGTATTCTTCGTTACGTCGGACCTCCATCACCTCTACGAGAAGTATCTCGACGGCCGCGGCACCGAGTCGGCCTACCTCGACGCCGTGGCCGGCCGCAAGGAGCTGGCCTATCACGGCATTCCGGTGGTGGACGTGCGTCTGGGCAGCTACCTCGCCCAGAGCGCCACGCTCGACAAGTCGTTCGCCGTCCTGACCGATCGCCGCAACCTCGTGCTTGCGGTCAACACGGCCGATTTCCCGGGCAACGAGGTGCGCATGTGGTACAACCCCGACCAGATGGAGAACCGCCAGCGGGCCGTCTTCATGGCGGGGTGCGACGTTCTGGACGAATCGCTCGTAACCTACGCCGCGAAAGTCTGAGCCGAATGGAACCGATGAGAAAACCCGTCGGAGGCATCGAGGCCGCGGCGATCGTCCCCGTGGACGGGTCGCCGCGGCCCGAGACGCCTCTGATCGAACAGCGCTCGTCGTATGTCGAGGAGGTGGTCTCGGACGACGGCATCCTGCGCGTGCACCACACGCTGACGCTCGTCGTGCCGCGCGAAGCCGCGGCCGCGCTGCTGCCCCTCGCCGCCGGCATGGCCGCTGCGGGCGTAACGGCCGTCGTCAGAACCGCGGCGGGCGAAGAGCTGACCGTGGGGTGGTCGGAGCGTTTCGGCTTCGAACAACCTCTGCGGCTGCGTTCGCTGCTGCTCGGGAGCGGAACGCACGCCGCCGACGGAAATGCCGCGACGCTCCGCTTCGAAAGCGACGATACGACCGCCTTGTGGCAGGACGAAGCCTGACGCGGCGCTTCGGCTTGCGGCTCTTGCGGGGCGGGGGCGAGGTGCCGGCGGCGGAATGTGCGCGCAGCGACCTGCGCTCCGCCGCACGGGACGGCGCCCGCACCTCCCGGATCGCAGAAACCTCGGATATTTTTTGCAGACAAACCGTAAAAACCATGAATAAAGACACGAAACGAAGGGCGGCCGTGCGCAACGACCGCACGGATCCCTATCTCACGCTCGGTGCGGGGCGCGTCGAAAGCGACCGTTTCTGGCGTTGGGGCGACGACAACCTCTTTCCGGCGGCGCTGGCGCTGATGGCGCGTCGTTCGACCACGCACCGCCGCATCATCAACGACAAGGCCGACTACATCTCGGGCAAAGGCATCGTCTGCGACGAGGGCGAGCCCCTGCTCAGGGCCTTCGTCGAGCGCGTCAACGGTTCGGGCGAGACGCTCCGACAGCTGCTCAACAAGCTGGCTTTCGACAAGTCGCTCTTCGGGAACGCCTTTCTCGAAGTCGCGGTGTGCGAAGAGGCGCCTTCGCTTTCGCTCTTCCATCAGGACGCATCGCGCTGCCGCGTGGCCCGCGACTCGGCCCACATCCTGCTGCACCCCGATTGGGCGGCCTTCCGCCCGGCCGAGGCGCTGTCGCTGCCGCTCTGGCCCGCCTTCGAGCGGCAGGACGACGGCACGCTGCGCTCCGTGGTCCACTACAAGGACTACGAGCCGATGTTCGAACACTACGGCGTGCCGCCCTACATCGCGGGGTTCGACGTCTCGGCCATCGCCTACAAGACCGACCGCTGGAACATTTCGCGGCTCGACAATTCGTTCCAGCTCTCGGGCGTGATGATGCTCGACAGCTCCGCGGACAGCGAGGAGCAGGCCGAGGAGATCGTGCGGACGGCCGAACGGAAATTCGCCGGCAATCCCGGGCAGGTGATGTTCGTGCTCAAGGAGGGGTCGGCCGACGACAATTCGCGCTTCATCCCGATCGCGTCGCAGAACGAGGGCGACTGGAAGGCGCTCCACGATCAGGCCGTGTCGGACATCGTGGTGGCTCATTCGTGGTTCAGGACCCTCAGCGGACTGGACTATGCCGGAGGATTCAGTGCCGAGCGCATCCTGCACGAATACGAGGTGGCGCTCAACACCCTGATTCTCGGCGAACAGGCCGAGCTGATGGAGCCCATACGCCGCATCGCGGAGCGCGTGCTGGGCTGCGACACCTCGTCGCTTGAGATCGTGAACCGCCCGCCGACACGCTCCAAACCCATCTATATGAAGGTCTGGGAGGCCCGCAAGGCCGACGGACTCGACTACGATCCCCGGGACGAACGGCAGCAGCGGTTTCTCTCCGAGATCACGAAATACGACATCGAGAGCATCGGGTAGCGGCCGCACGGCATCGGCGGCAGGTCCGGCGGGGGGGGCGCTCGGGGGGCGTATGCCTCGCCCGCCGGCGGTCCGCCGCTGCGCACGGCCTTCCGCTCCGGCCGCTCGGAGCCGGTCGGCTGCGCTTCGGGCCGCCGAAATGCCGGAGCGGATGCGGCTGCGGTCCGAGATCCGGCATGCTGCGAATCATTCACCTTTGAAAACCGATCCTATGAAAACACTCATCACACCCGCCGAGGCCGTAACGCTGGCCTTCGGCACGGGCGAGTACGTCGCGCCCGAAGCCATTGCCGAGGCGGACATCGCCGCGGCCGAACGACGTTACATCGTGCCGGTTGTCGGACGCAAGCTCCATGCGCGCCTCGCGGAGGGCGGCTACGCGGAGTTCACGGCCGAGTACCTCGCGGCGCCCGTCGCCCTGTGGACCCGCGTCCTCGTCCAGCCGCGGCTGGACGTGCACTCGGGACAGTGCGGGACCGTGGCTCCGAACCCCGACGGTGCCGAGCCCGCGACCGACGCCCAATGCCTGCGGCTCATGCAGTCGCTGCGGACGAAAGCCCGCACGCTCGTGCGCCTCGCCGCGGAACATCTCGCGCAGAACGCGGAGCGTTTCCCGGAATACGATCCGGAAGAGAATATTCTGAAAACCTGTACGATACATGGAAACTATATCGAAATACGTTAGCGGCGCCTTCGCCGCCGCCGCGGGGCTTTTCGCCCCGATAGGACCGCTCGTGGCCTGTGCCGTGGTATTCATCGGCATCGACTTCCTCACGGGCGTGGCCGCAAGCCGGGCCGAAGCCCGGCGCGCCGGCCGCGCGTGGTGGTTCGAAAGCCGCGAAGCGTGGCGCACGGTGGTGAAACTCGCGCTGGTCGTAACGGCCATCGCCATGTCGTGGCTGATCGACTCCTGCATTCTGGGCTTCCTGCATCTCAACATCGCGCGGCTCTTCACGGGTTTCACCTGCGGCGTGGAGCTGTGGTCGTTCCTCGAAAACGCCACGCAGCTCTCCGACGCCCCGATTTTCCGGTGGCTCAAGCGTTATGTCCGCCGCCGCATCGACCGCGAGGCGGAGCCGTGATGTCGCGGGATGCGGATGTTTCCCGACCGACCGCTCCTGCGGCGAAGATCACGGCGCGGGGCGCAGGCCGCAAGCGGGAATCGTGCGTTGCGGGTCTTTATGCGTCGGAAATGCGCCCGAATGAGCTATTTTTCCTATCTTTGAAGGGTGATGTCGCTGCATGTTCTCGCGCGCCGCCTCCGGCGGCTTCCGATGCTGCGGGCCTTCGTGCCCTTCGCGGCGGGAATCGTGCTGGCCGACCGTTATGCGCTGCCCGCGCTGTTCGTATGGGCGGGATTCGCGCTCTGCGGCGGGACGGCGCTCGTCCGCCGTTCGTCGGTCTACACCGTCGCGGCGCTGCTGCTCTTCGGCTGGGGCGTGCGGGGACTGCACGAGACGCCGCCCGAGCGGCTGCCGCGCGACGTGCGGACGGGCTTCGCGCTTACGGTCGAGGGCGGCGGCACAGGGCGGATCACCGCGTGGCGCGATCCCGCGACGGGTCGCTGGCGCGAAACGAAGGTCCGGGCGGTGGTGCATGCCGACTCGACGCTCGCGCTCCGCACGGGCGAACGGCTCGTCCTGACGGGCTGTCTCGACGATCTGCCCGCCTCGCTGCCCTCCTATGCCGAGCTGATGCGCCGGCGGGGATGCGTGGGGTCGATGTGGCTCTCGGAGCGGCAGGTGTTGCGGCGCCAACCGGCCCGGGGCTCGACCCTGCACGCGATCGCCGTCGGACGGCTCCGGCGGCTCGGGCTGGCGGAGGCGCTGCGCGATGCAGGCAGGGCGCGGGACGCGCAGGCGTTGTGCGAGGCGATGGCCGCGGGCGAACGGGCCGGATTGTCGCGCCCGTTGCGCGAAGCGTATGCCCGCAGCGGCACGGCGCACCTGCTGGCCGTCTCGGGGTTGCATGTGGGGATCGTCTTCCTCGTGGCGAACCTGTTGCTGGGATGGCTGCCCGCACTGCGGTACGGCCATTTGTGGCGCAGTTGCGCCGCCGCAGCGCTCGTCTGGCTCTATGCCGCGGCGGCGGGGTTTTCGCCGAGCGTCGTGCGGGCCGCGCTGATGTTCACGGCTCTGCAATTCTCGTTGGCTTCGGCCTCGGTCTATGCGAGCGGCAACGTGCTGGCCGCGACCGCTTTCGGGATGCTGGTCTGGAATCCCGACTGGCTCTTCGACCTCAGTTTCCAGCTCTCGTTCGCGGCCGTGGCGGCCATCCTCGCGTGGAGCGTGCCCCTCTGCCGCCTGCTCCGCACCCGCTTCGGGCCGCTGAATGCGCTCGTCGATACGCTCGTCGTCGGGTTGGCCGCCTCGGTGGCTACGGCGCCGTTGGCCGCCCACACGTTCGGCTATGTCTCGCTGGTGGGGCTCGCGGTCAACCCCGCGGTCGTCCCGCTCGCCGCGACGGTGGTTTTCGGTTCGGTCGTCTGGATGATCGCGCCGCTGGCCTTCGCCGCGCCGCTCTTTCGCCTCGTGATCGGTACGGCCGCCGCATGGCAGAACGCCCTCGTCGAACGGGCCGCCGCCGTGCCGTGGGCGACGTTCGCGTGGGAGCCCTCTGCCGGACAGACCGCCGCGGTCTACCTGCTTTTCATCGGGATTACTGCCGTCGCATGGTGCGCGGAGCCGAAGAAAAAGGTATCTTTGCGCCGATGATGACCCGCGAAACATTCGAATGGCTCCGATCGCCCGAAGGCGGACGGACGGTGGAGGAGCAGCTCGGACGCGATCCCGTGCAGATCGCGCTCGACAGTCGCGTCCCCCACGCCGCCGCTGTGGCCACGCAGGTGAAATACCTCCGGCGGGCGGCCGCGAAGCTGCCCGCATGGCATGCGGCCCGTTGCCTGCTGCCGCCCCGCGCCTTCGAGCAGGCGTCGAGCGAGGCGTGCGCCGCGCACAAGCGGATCGGGGGCGATACGGCGCTCGACCTCACGTGCGGCCTCGGCGTCGATGCGGCGGCGCTCGCCCGCCGTTTCCGGCGGGTCGTGGCGCTCGAACGCGATCCGGTGCTGGCGGCCGTCGCGCAGGAGAATCTGCGGCGCATGGGGATCGGGAACGTCGAGGTGCTTTGCACCTCGGCCGAGGAGTACCTCGCATCGGCCTCCGGGCGGTTCGACTGGGTCTATGCCGATCCCGACCGCCGGAGCGCCGAGGGGCGCAAGCTGGTGCGCCTCGCGGATTGTTCGCCCGACGTCGCGGCTCTCGGGCCTCTGCTGCGCAGGCTTTCGGGGCGGCTGTGCGTGAAGAACTCCCCCTTGTTCGATGTGGACGAGGCGTTCGCTTCGTTCGGCGACTGCGAAGTGGAGGTCGTCTCGCTGGGCGGCGAGTGCAAGGAGGTGGTGGTCTATGCCGACGGACGTCCGCCCCGTCTGACGGCCACGGCCCTCGGACTGGGCTCCTTCACGGTCCTGCGCGGCGAGGCGGACAACACCCCTTGCGGCGGGCCGTTCGAGCCGGAGCGCTGGCGCTGGCTCGTGGTCCCCGACGTGGCGCTCCGGAAGGCGCGGCTCGCGTGCATGGCTCTGCGCGGCAAGGCCTGCATGTGGAGCAACGAGGGCTATGCCTTCGCCGCGGAGGAGCCGCGCGGCGCGATTGGCAGGGTATTGGCAGTCGACCGCATCGAACCTTACGATCCGAAGGCGCTGCGGCGCGAACTGAAGGGGCGGGGAGCCGAACTGCTCAAGCACGACTTCCCGTTCACGACGGCGCAGATCGCCGCACGGACCGGCATCCGCGAAGGCGGGGCGCTGCGGCTGGCCTTCACGAAAATCGGAAGCGAATTTTGGACGATCCGCCTCAAACCGCTACCTTTGCAACAGCCCACCGCAAGTTGACGATGATGAAGCGCATACTCGGATTTTTCACCGATACGGTCTTCCGGCGCGACGCGAGCGAATACCGCAACCCCGTCGTGCGGTGGTGCGTGCAGCAGTATAAGCTCCTCTTCTATACGGCCCGCGGACTCGTAGAACACCGCACGCTGGTGCGCAGCGCGGCGCTCACGTTCTACACGCTGATGTCGATCGTGCCGATCGCCGCCGTGGCCTTCGCCGTGGTGAAAGGGTTCGGACTGGCCGACAGCCTGCTGGAGAACCTCTATTCGCTCTTCCCGCAGAACCCCGAAATCATCGACTACCTCGTGTCCTTCGCCGACCGCGCGCTCGCCCGCACGCAGGGCGGCGTGGTGGCCGTCGTGGCGCTCGGAACGCTCTTCTGGGCCGTTGTCAAGGTGTTCGGCTCGATCGAGAGCGCGTTCAACGATATTTGGGAGGTGCGCGTTACGCGCAGCATCGCGCGGCAGTACACCGACTACATCACCGTCGTGGTCGTGGGGCCGATCCTCTGGGGCATCGCCCATGTCGTGGGCGCGTATGCGGAGGAACTGCTGGGCGGCAGCGACTCGGAGCCGGTGCTGCTGCTTTCGCGCCTGACGTCGCTGGTCGTAACGTGGATCATGTTCACGTTCCTCTACACGGCCATCCCCAATGCCAAGGTGCGCTTCCGCAGCGCCTTCACGGCCGGTCTCATCGCCGGGACGCTCTTTCTGCTCTTCCAGTGGGGATATGTCTACCTGCAACGCTGGATGACCTCCTACAACGCCATCTACGGCAGTTTCGCGGCGCTGCCTCTCTTCCTCGTCTGGATGCAGACCTCGTGGCAGATCTTGCTGTTCGGCGGCGAACTGTCGTTCGCCTACCAGAACATCGAACGATTCGGCGAGGAGCGCGAATCGCTGCAAGTGAGCTACGACCAGCGGCGCAAGATCATGCTCGCCGCGATGCTGGTCGTCGTGCGCCGCTTCCGCGACGGCGACGGACCCGCGGGCATCGACGAAATCCGCCGCAGGCTGGGGCTGCCGATGCGCATCGTGAGCGACGTGATGTACCAGCTCGTAACGGCCGGACTGCTCGTGGCCGTGCCGACGGACGACTCGGACCGCGAAATGGCCTACACGCCCGCTTGCGACCTCGCGTCGCTCACGGTCTACGGCGTGCTCGAAGCCGCCGACACGCAGGGCCGCACGACCTTCGATCTGAAGACCGTGCCCGAAATGCGGCGCATCGACGAAGAGCTGGAGCGGATCAAGTCGTGCGCCCGGCGATCGGAGGAAAACGTACGTCTCACCGACCTGCTATGACGAATCGGACGGAACCCATACGGACTGTGGCGGTCGTCGGCAGCGGCAACGTGGCCGAAGCGCTGGCCCGCGCCCTCGGGCGTTCGCCGTTCGAACTGGTGGAGGTCTGTGCGCGCAATCCGGTGCGGGGACCCGAGGTCGCGCGCATCGGGGGCTGCGCGTGGTGCGCCGATCCGGCGCGCGCGGCGGCGGCCGACCTCTACCTCGTCGCCGTGAGCGACCGTGCCGTGGCGGAGGCCGCAGGCGCGCTCCGCGTCCCCGAAGGGGCGGTGGTGGCCCACACGGCGGGATGCGTGCCGCTTGAGGCACTCCCCGGCGCGCAGAGGGCCGTCGTCTACCCGTTTCAGACCTTCACGGCCGGCCGCGAGGTCGATTTCGCGGAGGTGCCGCTGCTCGTCGAAGCCTCGGCGCCCGACGTGGCCGTCCGCATCGCGGCCTTCGCCCGCGGGCTGAGCCGCACGGTGCTGCCGGCCGACGCCGCGACGCGGGCCCGCGTCCATCTGGCGGGGGTCTTCGCCTGCAACTTCGCCAACCATCTTTTCGCCCTCGGCGGCCGCATGCTCCGCCAAGCGGGGCTGCCGGAGGGGCTGCTGGGGCCGATCGTCGCGGAGACGGCCGCCAAAGCCGCCGCCGCGGACGATCCGTCCGCCGTGCAGACCGGCCCCGCCGTGCGCGGCGACCGCGCCACGCAGGAGCGCCACCTCGCGCTGCTGGCGGGCGATCCGCTGCTCGAAACGATTTACCGAACGATAACACAAAGCATATGGGAAACTTCAAAGAAGATATAGCCCGCACCGAAGCCTTCATCTTCGATGTGGACGGGGTGATGACCGACGGCGGCATCGTCCCCACGGTCGACGGCGACTTCATCCGCCGCTACGATGCCAAGGACGGGTATGCGCTGGCCTATGCCGTGCGCATGGGGTATAAGATTTGCATCATCACGGGAGGCCGGGGGCGGACGCTCGAACACCGCCTCGGAATGCTCGGCCTCACACGCATATACCTTGATTGCATGGACAAGATGGCGGCCATGCGCGAGTTCTTCGCCGAGGAGGGCGTGGATCCTGCCAATACGATCTACATGGGAGACGATATCCCCGATCTGGAGTGCATGCGGGCCGTGGGAATCCCCGTCTGTCCGGCCGACGCCGCGGCGGAGGTGATCGAGGCGTCGCGCTACGTCTCGGAGTTCCCGGGCGGCCGGGGCGCCGTGCGCGACATCGTGGAGCAGGTGCTCCGCGCACGCGGCGATTGGGCGAAGGACTCGATGGGCGTAACTCCGTCGAAGCTCGCGGCGTCGAGATAGCCGAACGCCCGCTTCGATGGCTCCGGCCGTAATCTCGGGTGCCGTTTCCCGAATCGGGGTGCCGCGACGCGGACGTTTTCCGGCGTCCGTTGCGGGCAGGGTCGGGATGGAGTTCGGCGGCGTGCGGATCGTCCGGTCGCCGCTGGGCTGCGGGCGGCTTTTGCCGTTTCCCGCTGCGGGTCGGTCCGGAAGCGGACACTCCGCGGCAGATGCGGCGGAGAACCGTTTCCGTGCGTCTGCATCCGTGCCGGGCGCGAAGGCGACGGGCGGGCGACCGCCCGTTCGATCGGGTGCGGGCTGAGCGGGGGCGGTTGCGCGGGTGCGGACGTTGCCGGCGAGCCGGGTGCGGATCCGGGGTTGTTCGGATTGTGCCGGCCGGACCGGAAAAATCGGCGATACGGGCCGGAGCGGTTGCACGCCTGTCTTTGCGAAGGCGGTCGTCGGCCGGTCGGCTTCGGCGCCGGAGGCGTCGGCACTCCCTCCGCGGCGGCGGAGCGCACGGCAGAGGCCGCGAATCGGCCGGCATCGGCCAACCGCAGGCATTTTGCGGGAGGGGCGGACAGGCGGTCGGTCTTTCGCGGCGGAATCGAAACTAAACGAAAATGTCATGGAAGTCAAAGCTCTTTTTTTCGACATAGACGGTACGCTGGTGAGCTTCGCCACCCACCGCATGCCCCGCTCGGCCGCCGAAGCCGTCGCTGCGGCGCGTGCCCGCGGCGTAAGGACCTTCATCGCCACGGGCCGCATGCCTTCGCAGGTCGCCGTGGTGGGCGGACTCGCGTTCGACGGCTACATCACCTGCAACGGCGGATGCTGTTTCGACGGTGCTTGGAACGTGCTGGGCCGCACGCCGCTGCCCGGTGAGGATATTCGCCGCCTGCTGGCGTGGCTCGATGCAGGCCACGAGCTCACCGTAACCTATATGTACGAGGACCGGATGACCGTGAACCGCAACGACGAAAAGGTGCTCGCGCTGATGCGGCAATGCGGCGTGGAGACCCCCGTCCTGCGCGATCCGCACGACGCACTGCACGAGCCGGTCTATCAGGCCAGCATCTTCGTCGGACCCGACGAAGAGAGGCGGCTCATGCGCGAGCTGTTTCCCGCATGCGTGTCGAGCCGCTGGCATCCGGCTTTCGCCGACATCAACAGCCGCGGATGCGACAAACGGACCGGCATGGATACGCTGCTCGCCCACTACGGCATTCCGCTCGCGGCGACTATGGCCTTCGGCGACGGCGGCAACGACATCCCGATGCTGCGCCATGCAGCCGTGGGCGTGGCGATGGGCGAGGCGGCCGAGGCGGTGCGCGCAGCCGCGGATCATGTGGCGCCCGCGGTCGACGACGACGGCATCGCCCGCACGCTCGAACGTTACGGCGTGATCGACCCGCGCCGGCCTTAGTTCGGTGTCTCTTCCGGCGGAGGCGCGTGCATGCGTCCCGAGGGTGGGGCGAGGGCCGAAGCCGCGGAGATCGCGGTGTCCGCAACACTCCTTCGTGTCGGTGCGGAGACGGAGGCGGCCGGAGGGGGGCTGCATCGTCGTCGGCCGGATGTCGCTTCGGCCTTCCGTATCGCTCCTCGGCGAACGGGTCCGCGATCCGCGGGCGGAGCCCCGCCCGCGGATCGAAGCCGCCGGGGATGAGGTCTGCGCAACCGGCCGTTTCGCCTGCGGCAGGAGCGGCCGATATGCCTGCGGCAGCGGCGGCCGGGTTCGCGGCGGGTTGCGCAGGCTGACGTCGTCGCCCGTGATGCTTCGCGCATCGGCCCGTTTGTCTTGGAGGCAGGAGATCATTCGGTCCGGCTGCCGGGGATTTTTCGCAAGGGGACGATTTGCATGCTGATCGGCGTTTCGGAAGGGGGCATTTTTTAAATTCTTCGCCCTGCCGGCATTCGTCGCCGCCCGATGCGGCGGAGCGCAATTTTTTTCTTTGTTCCCTACGGAGGCGGAAGGCCATCCGAAGTATCTTTTCTCATTTCTTCGCACCTTTTGCTTCGCCCAAAGGGGTTCAAAGGGGCGGCCGAATGTCGGTAAAGGCTGAACTCGCCGGCCTGACGCTCGGAACGGGCGGCTGTTTGCGGATTCGCCCGCGAACAGCCGCAGCCGCCGGTCTCAGCTCGGCGAGCGAATGCCCCGCCCTGCACTTTCCGCCTTGCGAATGGCTTTGGGTGCCTTTTGACATCGAAGGGTACGAAGCGATCGTTTTGCGGATTACCGACAGGGCTGAGGCCATGCCGGCGACGCCCCGTCCCGTCCGGGGGGGGCGTGCCGCCGCCGTGTCCGGTCGCGCGGGGTCAGCTTCTGCGTTTGATCTTGATGGATTTCAGGTGTTCGGCGAGGCGCTGGCGGAACTCCGCGCGCCGGGCCGCGAGGTTCTGGCGCCATCCCTCCCAGCGGGTATAGCGGTTGCGCTTCTCGGGGTAGATGTCGGGGATGGTAACGAGGATGCCCGTCTCCTCCACTCCGCCGAAATCGGGGTTGGCGAAGGTGTCGAAGACCTTCATCGTGGGCGAAAGGTTCATGTAGGCGTTGATCAGCGGCGGAATCGTTTCGTTGAATTCGCGGATTTTGCGGATCAGGATGCGGTAGTTTTCCTGATAGTCTTCGCCCGTGAACAGCCGCTCGTAATAGGGGTCGTCGAGGTCCAGCTCCAGCGGCCGGATGGCCTTCACCAGTCCGTCGCGGTCGGGGAAGTAGCGGCGCAGGAACCAGATCAGGGCGTTGCGCGCTACGGCCTTGTAGGTGGTGTACATCGTTACCTTGCCGAAGAGGTACCGGGCGTCGGGGTTCAGCACGATCAGCGCCCCCAAGCCGTCCCAGAGATTGTCGAGCGCATAGAGGCTCTTGGGATTCTGCCGCACCTGATAGCGCACCTGCACGAACGAACGCCCCAGCTCGATGGTGTGGGGCAGATATTCGCGGCGGAACTGCTCGCTGAAGACGAAGTAGTGCTCCGTAGAGAGGTGGCGGGGCGTTTCGGAGGTGCAGACGATGAAGCGGTAGCCGCCGACGATCTCCTCGGCCGCAGGGTCCCAGACGATGAGCTGGTAGTAGCCGTCGCCGGCGAGGTCCTCGGCGTCGATGTCGAGGGCGAGGCCCGTGCCGCCGCCGCCCGTGCGGAACGCCTCTTCGCGCAGCCGCCCGATCTCGCGCATGAGCGAAGGACATTCGGTGGCGGTGAAGATGTAGATTTCGTTGCCGGCCTTGTGCGTGTCGCGGGCCTTGCGGGCGGGGGTCAGCTCGGCCCGCAGCAAGGCGCGGTCGACGGGGGGAATGATCGTCTCCATAACGTTGCTTGATCCTGACTTCGGGTGCAAAAATAGGTTTTTTACGGCTTCGCAGGAACGTCGGCGAGCGTATTTTGCAAAAAATACGCCTTTCTGCGCACGTAGTCGGCCTGCTCGCGCAGGGTTCCCTGCGCCCCCAGTTCCGACGGCGGGATCGGATCGCCGAAGACGATGCGGAAGTGTTTGCCGCCCTGCGAAAACATCTCGTCGGGGAGCCACAGCATCTCGATGTTGAACCCGATGCCCAGCCGGCGGCGCAGGTTGGCTGCGCGGTAGAAGAAGTCCGAAAGCGCGCCCTCCACGAAAACCGGGACCACTGCGCGCTGCGAGGCATGGGCTTTCTTCAGGAAGCTCGTCTTCCACTCGGGGTCTTCCACCACGCCGTGTGGGCGGCGCGAGCAGAGGCCCGCGGGGAAGGTGAGGATCGGCCGGTCGCCGGCGAACTCGGCGTCGAAACGGCGGGCGTAGTCGGCGCTCTGCATGCCGTGTTTGTTGACCGGAATCCAGAGCGGGTTGAGCGGTTCTAGGTAGGTCAGAAGGTCGTTGACCACCACGCGGGCGTCGCCGAAGCGGCCGATCAGCTCGTCGGCCAGCATCATCCCGTCCATGCCTCCGAACGGGTGGTTCGAGGCGAAGAGGTAGCGGCCCGCCGGATCGAGCCGGTCGAGGCCCGCGGAGGAGTAGGTAACCCCCCACTCGCGGAAACAGGCGCGGATGAACGCCTGCGGGGGTAGATCCCAGTAGGTGCGCAGGATGTGGTTGATGTCGCGCTCGCGGACGGTGCGGCGAAGCCACTCGACCGCCCAATGCGGAACGTAGCGCGCGATGCGGGGCGCCTTGGCCGCAAGCACCGCGCCGACGTCGATTTCGGGCATGGCGTATCGTTTTGAGCGAACGGCCGCCGAGGCCGGCACGGGCCGTCCGGTTCGTAATTATATGTACAAATATAGGAATTCTTTTCCGAAATTTGCCTAACTTTACACCCGAATCGACAGTTGCCGCCCGACTATGTCCGAATATCGAAACGAATACCACACTCCTGTACTCTTGGAGGAGGCCGTCGCGCTGATGGAAATCGGCCCCGCGCAGACCTGCGTCGACCTGACGTTCGGCGGCGGCGGACACTCGCGCCGCATCCTCCGTGCGCTCGGTCCCGAGGGACGGCTCTACGCTTTCGATCAGGACCGCGACGCCCGCGCCAACTGTCCGGACGATCCGCGTTTCCATTTCGTAGAGAGCAATTTCCGCTTCATGCGGGGAGCGCTCCGGCTGCGGGGTGTCGGGGAGGTCGATGCCGTGCTGGCCGATCTGGGCGTCTCGTCGCACCACTTCGATGTTGCGGAGCGGGGCTTTTCGTTCCGCGGCAGCGCGCCGCTCGACATGCGCATGAACCGGCGCGGCGCGTTCACGGCAGCCGATCTGGTCAACCGCTACTCCAATGCGGAACTCACGCGCGTGCTGCGCAACTGGGGCGAACTGGAGACCCCGTGGAAGGCGGCCAACTGCATCGAGCGGGCCCGTGCCGCACGACCCCTTGCGACGACGGCCGATCTGGTGGAGGCCGTGCGTCCGTGCACTCCGAAAAAGGACGAAGCCAAATTCCTCACCAAACTCTTCCAAGCCCTCCGCATCGAGGTCAACGGCGAGCTGGAGGCCCTGAAGATGGCGCTCGAACAGAGCCTTCGGGTGCTCCGCCCGGGAGGCCGGCTGGCGGTCATCTCCTATCATTCGCTCGAAGACCGGCTGGTGAAGAACTTCATGCGCAGCGGCAACTTCGACGGACGTGTGGAGAAGGATTTCTACGGCCGTCCCGCGGTGCCGTTCGAGCCGGTTACGCGCAAGGCCGTAACTCCGTCCGCGGAGGAGGTGGCCCGCAACCCCCGTTCGCGTTCGGCCCGTCTGCGCTGCGCCCGCAAACTCTGACCGCCGCCATGAAACACGACCACGAATTCGATCCCGTAACGCCCGAGGAGCTCGCCGAACGCGAGCGCGAAGCCGATTTGGCCCGCAAGATCCGCCGCGAAGTGCTGCGGGTCCAGCGCGGCGAGGCCGACGAAGAGATCCGTGCCGACGAGGAGCGCGAAGCCGCGGAGCGGGCCGAGGAGGAGGCCCGCGAGCGGCGCGAACGCCGTCGCCGTTCGAGCGCCCTGTGGCAACTCGTGTCGGGGACGATTCTCGTGCGCGAGGGCAGCTCGGAGTACTACCGCTATCTGATTTGCATCGCGGCGATGTTCTTCCTGAGCATCGTGGTGATGTTCACCTCGCTGCACCTCGACATGCGCTACTCGCGGCTCGAACGCGACGTGCAGCTGCTGCGCGAGCGTTCGATCCGTCTCGAGGAGCAGCGCTACCGCCGGACCACCCATTCGGCTGTGGTCGAACGGCTGCGGGAACGCGGCATCGACCTCTGCGATCCGATCGCGCCGAGCGAAATCATCGAAGACTGATTGTGCCATGAAGGAGGGAAAGTCAAAGATCAAGAGCGACATTCTGCTGCGCGTGCGGCTGCTCTACCTGCTGTTCATCGGGATCGGGATCGCGGTGCTCGGGCGTCTGGTGTGGGTGCAGATGTTCAGCTCCGAGGTCGACTACAACGCCCGCCGGCTCGAAAGCCGCATCTTCACCGAGGAGATCCTGCCCGCACAGCGGGGCAGCATCCTCGCCCGCAACGGCGAGCCGCTGGCCGTCTCGATGTTCCGCTATCAGGTGGAGATGGATTTCGGCAGCCCGGGGCTCGACTCGCTCGGGACCTTCCGCGAGCAGAGCGACTCGCTCGCCAAGCTCCTCGCTTCGTTCTTCCGCGACCGCACCGCGGCCCAATACCGCGAATTCTTCCGCACCTCCCATGCGCGGCACTACCGGCTGGTCAACGGCCGCGACACTTCGGTGCTGCGCGACGAGGGTTTCTTCGCCCGGCTGCTGAACCGTCTGCGCGGCGAGGAGTACGTGAAGCGCCGCATCTACGACACGATCCGCGACCACACGCCCGTAAAGCTCTTTCCGCGCGAGGTGGACTACAACGAATGGCAGGAGCTGCGCAAATACCCCATCCTCAACTGGAACATGGGCATGGTCTACAACCTCGTGCGCCACGACCGGCGCATCTACCCGCAGGGCGAGCTGGCGCGCCGCACGATCGGCCTCACGGGCGACCGCGGCAACTACGGCATCGAGGCCGTCTGGCGCGAGACGCTCGCCGGGCGCGACGGCCGGGCCGTGCGGCAGCGCATCGCCCGCGGATTCTCGGGCCGCGTGGTCGGAAGCGGCGAGGACCCGGTGGACGGCGCCGACGTGGTCTCGACGCTCGACCTCGACCTGCAGGACGTGGCGGACAAGACTCTGCGCTGGCAGCTCGAAAGACAGAACGCGCTGTGGGGCACGACGATCGTGATGGAGGTGCAGACGGGCGAGATCCTCGCGCTGGTGAACCTCGGTCGCAACTCGCGCGGCGAATACGTCGAAAATACGAATTACGCCATCGCCAAACGGGCCGAGCTGGGCTCGGTCTTCAAGCTGGCGACGATGCTCGCCCTCGTGGAGGACGCCGACATGCCCCTGTCGACCGTCTACGACACGGGCGACGGACGCCCCGTCGCGGTGGGCGGCGCACCGGTGCGGGACGCTCACGGCGGCCACCGCGAGATGGATTTCCGCACGGCGGCGGCCCAATCGTCCAACGTCTACTTCGCCGAGGCGGTGGTCGAACGCTACGCCGACCGCAAGGAGCGTTACACCGACTTCCTGCGCAAGCTCCGCCTCGACCGCACCGTGGGACTCGAAGCCTACGGCGAGCGGGCGCCCTACCTGCCCTCGGACTGGCGGAAGATCGGCGGCGCGAATCAGGCCCTCGCCCGCCTCGCGTTCGGCTATGTCGCGGAACTCACGCCGATGCAGATGCTCACGCTCTACAATGCCGTGGCCAACGACGGGTGCATGGTCGCGCCGCGGCTCGTGCGCGAGATCCGGCGGGGCGGCGTGCTCGAAGAGCGTTTCCGTCCCGAGGTGCTCGAAGAGCGCATCTGTTCGCCCGCGACGATCCGCACCGTGCGGGAGCTGCTCGAAGAGGTCTGCCGCAGCGGCACGGGGGCGCCCTACTTCCGCGACACGACCCTTTTCCGCGCCGCGGGCAAGACCGGGACGGCGCAGTTCGCGCAGGACGGAATCCGCTATTCCGACGGCTACTACATGGGCAGCATGGTGGTCTACTTTCCGGCCGAGGAACCCCGCTATACGATCCTCACGACCATCCACACCCGCCGACAGGGCGGCAAGGCCTACTACGGCGGGCCGCTCGCGGGCCCCGTGGTGAAGCGGATGGCCGGCTACATCTACCACCGCGAGCACGACTGGCATGCACGGGTCGGGAGCACGGGCGAGCGGCACCACCCCGTGCGGATCAAGGGGGGCGACATCGCTCAGGTGCGCCGTGTGGCCGGCAAGCTCGGATCGCCCGATGTGGAGTACGACAGCCGCACGGGCTGGGGCCGCGCCGAGGTGGACAGCGCCGCACGTGTGCGCATCACGGCGCTGCCGCAGGATTTCGAGACCGTGCCCGACGTGCGCGGCATGGGGCTCAAGGACGCGCTCTTCCTGATGGAGCAGCGCGGACTGCGGGTTTCGTTCACCGGAACGGGTGCCGTGCGGGAGCAGAGTCTCGCGCCGAACAGCCGTGCCGTGGCGGGACGGACGGTCCGCCTGACGCTGCGGTAGCGGAACAGGGGGCGGATGGCCGGCATTGCTGAAGCAATGTCGGAAAAGAGATATGTGAAAAGGGGGAAGGAACTATTTTTTGTACCTTTTGCTCCGCCAAAAGGTGTGCAAAAGGCGGCCGAATGTCGGAAAAGGCTGAAACCGACGGACTAACGCCCGAAGCGGGCGATTAACCGCGGGGGGCGCACGCGCCCCGTTCCCGTTTCCTGCCGCTTTTAGTCCGGCGGGTTCCGAGACGCCTTTCCCGACGTTCGGGGGGGGGAGAAAGACAGGACGCGAAGTTTATAAACACATCCGCGCAGCGGATACAGAAACTCCGCAACGTGAAAAGTGCGGAATGAGGACGGAGCGAAGGCGAGCGTTGAAAAACGGGGAAGGTTTAACGGTTTACTGGTAGACCCGCGCAGCCGCCCGTTTCGGCTCGGCGAGCGAACGGCCCCGCGGCTTTTCGCCTTGCCAATGTTTTTCGGTACCTTTCGACACCGAAAGGTACCGAAAAGAAAGACTATTTTTGCAACCGGTTTTTTGATGCATTCGCGGTTCGTCGCCGGCGGAGGGCTGCCTGACTTGCAAAGGTTCGCGCGCATCCTCTGCCGGAGGCTGCGGCCCGCGCGGCTCCGAAGAGCCGTAGTTCGGGATGCGGACCGGCTCGGTGTAACGAAGCGCATGATTGGTAAAGAGAAAATACGATATTGAAATGAAGAGACTTTCATTCGGCCGAACGGCCGTCCGGCGGATCGTGGGACCCGCCGAACGGGAGATCGCCAAACTCACGTACGACTCGCGGCGCGTGGAGCGCGGCGACTGTTTTTTCGCCGTGGCGGGCACGCAGTGCGACGGCCACGACTTCATCCCCGCAGCCGTCGGGCGGGGTGCGGCGGCCGTGGTTTGCCAGCGGTTGCCCGAGGTGCTCGCGCCTGCGGTAACGTACGTCGAGGTGGCCGACACGAACGCCGCGATGGCCGATCTGGCGGCCGCCTTCTACGACGATCCGAGCCGCGAGCTGAAGGTCGTGGGCATCACGGGCACCAACGGCAAGACCACGACCGCGACGCTGCTGCACGATCTGTTCCGCGCGCTGGGCTACGAGGCGGGGCTGATCTCGACGGTGGTCTACCGCATCGGCGGCCGCGAGACCGAGGCCACGCACACCACGCCCGACGCCATCCGCCTCAACGCCATGATGCGCGAGATGGCCGACGCGGGGTGCGCCTACTGCTTCATGGAGTGTTCGTCGCACGCCATCGTGCAGGAGCGCATCCGCGGGCTGCGTTTCGCGGGGGGCATCTTCTCGAACATCACCCACGATCACCTCGACTACCACAAGACCTTCGCCGAGTACATCCGCGCCAAGAAGCTCTTCTTCGACGCCCTGCCCGCCGGTGCCTTCGCCCTCACGAACATCGACGACCGCAACGGCCGCGTGATGGTGCAGAACACCGCGGCGACGGTCCGCACCCTCTCGCTGCGCTCGGCGGCCGACTTCCGCTGCCGGATCGTCGAGCAGCACCCCGACGGCATGCTGCTGCGCATCGACGGCGACGAGGCGTGGTTCCGGTTCCTCGGCCGCTTCAACGCCTACAACCTGCTGACGGTCTATGCCGCGGCGCGGCTGCTGGGGCAGGACAAGCGGGAGGTGTTGCAGGCCATGAGCACCCTCGCGCCCGTGAGAGGCCGCTTCGAGACGATCCGCGCGGCGGACGGCACGACGGCCGTCGTCGACTATGCCCACACGCCCGATGCGCTGGAGAACGTGCTGCGCACGATCGGGGAGATCCGCCGGCCGGGGCAACGGCTGATCGTCGTCTGCGGCTGCGGCGGCGACCGCGACCGCACCAAGCGGCCCGAGATGGCGGCGATCGCCGTGAAGTATGCCGATACGGCCGTCTTCACCTCCGACAACCCCCGCCGCGAGGAGCCCGAGGCGATTCTGGACGAGATGGTCGCGGGGCTCGATCCGAAGGCCCGTTACCTCCGGATCGCCGACCGCGCCGAAGCGATCCGCACGGCCTCGATGCTCGCCGCCGCGGGCGACATCCTTCTCGTGGCCGGCAAAGGCCACGAGACCTATCAGATCGTCGGCAACGAGAAGCGCCGCTTCGACGACCGCGAAGAGGTGAGCCGCTGCTTCGCGGCCGCCCACAACCCGAATCCACGAAGCTAAACCGCTGATAAGAGAAAATGTTCTACCATCTGTTCCAATACCTCGACCGTCTCTACAACATTCCGGGCACGGGCATGTTCCAATACATTTCGTTCCGTGCGGCGGCGGCCGTGATCCTCGCGCTGCTCGTCGTCGTCATTTTCGGCCGCCGCATCATCGACTTCCTGCGCCGCCAGCAGATCGGCGAGGAGATCCGCGACCTCGGACTCGAAGGGCAGCTCCAGAAACGGGGCACGCCGACGATGGGCGGCGTCATCATCCTCGTGGCCATACTCGTGCCGATCCTTCTGTTCGGGCGGCTCGACAACGTTTACGTCCAACTGATGATCGGCTCGACCCTGTGGCTCGGGTTCATCGGCGGGCTGGACGACTACATCAAGGTCTTCCGGCACCACAAGGAGGGGCTCAAGGGGCGTTTCAAGATCGTCGGACAGGTCGGTCTCGGACTGATCGTCGGCACGACCATGTGGCTCTCGGACGACATCGTCGTGCGCGACAAGGTCGTGGACCCGATCGAAACGGTCTACTGCAACGACGAGGGCGAGGTGATCGCCAGCCACACGCGCAACGTGGTGGTCAGCTCCGAACGCATCAAGACCACGCAGACCACGATCCCCTTCATCAAGAACAACGAATTCGACTACCGCTGGCTCACCGGAGGCCGCGATACGGCGGCATGGCTCCTCTACGTCGCCGTGGCGATCCTCGTCATCACGGCCGTCTCGAACGGCGCCAACCTCACCGACGGGCTCGACGGACTGGCCACGGGCGTCTCGGTCCCGATCGTCGCGGTGCTCGGCGCACTGGCCTATCTGTCGGGCCACATCGTCTATGCCGACTACCTCAACATCATGTACATCCCCGACGCGGGCGAGCTGGTGGTCTTCGCCGCCGCGATGGCCGGAGCGCTGATCGGCTTCCTGTGGTACAACTCCTATCCGGCGCAGATCTTCATGGGCGACACGGGGTCGCTCTCGATCGGCGGCATCATCGCCGTCTTCGCCCTCTGCATCCGCAAGGAACTGCTGCTGCCGCTGCTGTGCGGGGTCTTCCTCGCGGAGAGCCTCTCGGTGATGATGCAGGTCTCCTACTTCAAATACACCAAGCGCAGATACGGCGAGGGGCGCCGCATCCTTCTGATGTCGCCCCTGCACCACCACTATCAGAAAAAGGGAATCTTCGAGACGAAGATCGCCACGCGCTTCTGGATCGTCTCGCTGCTGCTGGCGGCCATAACGCTCGTAACGCTGAAAATACGGTAGGAGGAGGATCGGGCATGACGTTCGGCGAACGCACGTTTTCGCGCCGTCTGCGGCATCGCCCGGCGATGCGGACGGTTCGCCGCGAAGGGCGGCGGCGAACCGCACGACGCGGCTGGTCCGCGTCCGTCCTTCGGCCGGCACCGGACGCGGACGACGGTCCGGGCGCCCGGCCGCTCGTCGGGGCGATCGGGAACGACAGGTTGCAGCCCCACGCGCGGAGGGCTGTCCAGCGCCTCTGCCGGAGGCTGCGAACGAATCGCCGGCGGAACGAGGCCCGATACCGGACGCGGCCGACGAGCCCCCCCCCTCCTCCCGGGCGCGACACGCGGCGGAAGCCGGCGTGTGCGACCGGAGGCGGAAATGATCGGAATCAAACGAACCGAATATGAAAAATATCGTCGTATTGGGCGGCGGCATCAGCGGCTACGGCTCCGCGATCCTCGCCAAGAAAAAGGGATTCGGGGTCTTCCTCTCCGACAGCGGCCGCATCGCCGACCGTTACAGGGCGCGGCTTGAGGAGTGGCAGGTCCCCTACGAAGAGGGCGGCCACACGCTCGAACGCATCCTCGCGGCCGCGGAGGTGATCAAGTCGCCCGGCATTCCCGAGACGGCGCCCGTCGTGCGGGCCGTGCGCGAGGCGGGCATCCCCATCATCTCGGAGATCGAATTCGCGGGCCGCTATCTCGACGGTGCGCGCACGATCTGCATCACCGGATCGAACGGCAAGACCACCACTACGTCGCTCGTCTACAAGATCCTGCGCGACGCAGGATACAACGCAGCCCTCGGCGGCAACATCGGCGAGAGTTTCGCCTACTCCGTCGCCACGGGCCGTTACGACTGGTATGTATTGGAGCTGAGCTCGTTCCAGCTCGACGGCATGTACCGTTTCCGCGCCGACATCGCCATTCTGACGAACATCACGCCCGACCACCTCGACCGTTACGGCCACTGCTTCCAGAACTATGTCGATGCGAAGATGCGGATCGTGCGGAACCAGCATTCGCGCTGCGCGTTCATCTATTCGGCGGACGATCCCGTGATCGCGGCCGAACTGCCGAAATACGACCTTCGGATGCGTGAGCTGCCCTTCGCGGCCAAGCAGGCCGTGGCCAGCGGCGCGGGCGACGCCTTCCTCTGCGACGGCCGCTTCACCGCCGCCGTGGGCTGCGCCTCGGTGGAGGTCGATACAGCGAAGATGCGCATCGGCGGACTCCACAACGCCTACAACGCGATGGCGGCGGCCCTCGCGGCGCTCGCGGCGGGCGTGCGGCCTGTGCAGGTGCGCAAGTCGCTCTATGCGTTCGCCCCCGTGGAACACCGCCTCGAACCCGTGGGCGAATACGGCGGCGTGGAGTGGATCAACGACTCGAAGGCCACCAACGTCGATTCGGTGTGGTATGCCCTCGAAAGCATGAAGCGGCCTTTGGTCTGGATCGCCGGCGGCACGGACAAGGGCAACGACTACGGACCTCTGAAGGAGTTCGCCCGCGAGAAGGTGCACACGCTCGTCTGCATGGGGTTCGACAACGAAAAACTCCTCGGCGAGTTTACGGGCGTAGTGCCCCGGATCGTCTCCGCCTCCTCGTTCGGGGAGGCGATGGAGGCGGCCCGGCGGGCCGCCCGGCCGGGCGATACGGTGCTGCTCTCGCCGGCATGCGCCAGCTTCGATCTTTTCGAGAACTACGAGCAGCGCGGGCGGATGTTCAGGCAGTGGGTGAAAGACCGCGCTGCCGACGGGGCGGGTGCGGAGCCGGACGCTGTTCGGACGGTGCCGGAGCGGGACCGCGTGCGGGAAAACGACATTGGCGACGGGGCGGACGCGGCGCGGCGCCTGCCCGGAGATTGTACGGACGCGGAAATGTCTGTAAAAAACGATGCGTAACCGATGGCTTGGGAACGTAATGGAATAAACGGGCAGCCCGCACGGCCGGAGCGCGGCACGGCCGGAGCGCGGCACGCGGGCGGGGAGGTGCAAGATCCCGAAAGAGTGCCGCATGACGGCAATGCGCGCGCCGACGACAGTTGGCTCTCCGACAGCGACCGGCGGGCGGGAGCCGGTCTGCGGCATGCGCCGGGGAGCGCCGGGGCCGGCCGGCAGGGCCGGCGGGATCGCGCCGACGGGCCGGACGAAGCGCCGTGGTACGACGCTCCGCGGCCGGCGGCATACGGCCGGGACGATGATCCGGAGCCTGCCCGCGGCGGATCGGACGGGAGAGGTTACGGAGCGCCTTACGGTTTCGGACGGACGGATGCGGACCGGCGTTCCGGAGAGACTGTCCGGGCCGGCGCGCGGGCGGCGGACGGAACGTCCGGATGCGCCGCAGCGGACCGGGACCGTGCCCGGACGGGTTTCGAAGGTTCCGGGGATTTCGCTTCCGGGGCGCGGCGCCGCACGCCGGGCGGCGGAAGAGACGCTGCGGACGCGCTCGGGGCGGAAGGGGACCGAAAGGCGGGAAATGCGGCCGATGCTTCGGGCGACCGTCCGCTGCGCATCTTCACGGGCGACCGCGTGTTGTGGATCATCGTCGCGGCGCTGGCCGTGATTTCGATCCTCGTGGTCTACTCCTCGACTGCGAAGATGGCCTACGACGCTCATGCGGCCCGCACCACGTCGCACTTTCTGAAGCAGCAGGTGATGATCCTCACGGTGAGTCTGGGGCTGATGATCGCGGTCCACAAGATCAACTGCCGCGTCTACAACCACCTCGCCGTGCCGGCCTACGTGCTGAGCGTGCTGCTGACGGCGGCCGTCTACTTCATCGGCGCCACGACCAACGGGGCGGCCCGCTGGATTCCGATCGGTCCCTTTCAGTTCCAGCCTTCGGAGGCGCTCAAGGTGGCCACGGTGCTCTTTCTCGCGCGGCAGCTCGCGGGCCGGCAGTCGAAGATCGACCGGATACGGATCGTCCCTTCGTGGCGGTTCTGGACATGGCGGAGCTCCCCCGCGCAGCGCAGGATCTGGCGCGAGGGGACGGTGCCGATCCTGCTGCCCGTCGTGCTCTCGTGTCTGGTGATCTTCCCGGCCCACACCTCGTCGGCCGTGCTGGTCTTCGCCGCTTCGTGGGTGATGATGCTCATCGGGCGGGTGCGGATCGGCGAACTGCTCAAACTCGTGGGCTGGGCCGCGGCAGGCATCGTACTGATTATGGCGCTCAATCTGGGCCGCAGTGAGACCGCCGAGGGGCGCGTCTCGACGTGGATCCATCTCTGGACCCGCTCGCAGACCGAAAAACCCATCGAACACCTCACCGACACGGAGCGCTCGATGATCGCCATACACAACGGCGGCATCTTGGGCAAAGGGGCCGGACAGAGCGACATACGCGTGGAGATGATCCATCCCGAGAGCGACTATGCCTATGCCTTCTTCGTCGAGGAGTACGGCATCGTGCTGGCCGCGGCGCTGCTCATGCTTTATCTTTGGATCTTCTTCCGCGCCATCGAGATCTTCCGCCGCTGCGGCACGGCCTTCCCGGGACTGCTGGTGCTCGGGCTCGCGCTGCTGATTACCTGTCAAGCCCTGCTGCACATCATGGTAACGGTGAACCTGATCCCCGAAACGGGGCAGACGCTACCCCTCATCTCGCGCGGCGGCTCGTCGGTGCTCTTCACCACGATCGCCCTCGGCATGATCCTCAGCGTCAGCCGCCAGAACGACGAACAATCGCACGACACTCCGAAAAACGAATCCATCTACGAAAAATAACGCAAAGCCTATGGCCGACGATATCCGACTGGACAAATACCTTTGGGCCGTGCGCGTGTTCAAGACGCGCAGCGATGCCGCAGACGCCATCCGCAACAACAAGGTTACGGTGAACGACGCTTATGCCAAGCCTTCGCGCGAGGTGCGGATCGGCGACCGCATCGCCGTGCGCAAACAGCGCGTAACGTACACCTACAAGGTGCTGGAACTCGTATCGAGCCGTCAGCCCGCCAAGAATGTGCCGCTCTATTGCCTCGATACCACGCCGCCCGAGGAGCTGGAGAAGCTCCGCACGCCGCACGAGACCCTCTTCGTCTTCCGCGACCGGGGCACGGGACGTCCCACCAAGAAGGAGCGCCGCGAACTGGACGGCCTGATGGAGGAGATCTGCCTCGGCGACGACGTGTAGCGTGCGGTCTTGTGCGGAGGACTGTCGCTCTCCCTCGGGCGGGGCGCAGTCCTGCGGGGAGGCCGGGCTGTGTCGGGAGCGGCGGGCGATGCGGCGGCGTGTTGCCGCCGCCGGCAGTTCGCCGCACCACAGCGGTTTCAGGCTCGTCGTTTCGGGCCGTGCGCACCGACGGCCGGACACGAACCGCAGACATGGGCGAGCGGCATCGGCGATACGACGGAATCCTGACGCCCCACCCGGTACAACCCGGACGGGGTTCGGTCCCGCCACCCGGCCCGGCGGAACCCTTCGCTGCGGGGCTGTCGGTTCCAAACCCTACATAACTTGGACAGAGAGGGGAAGTGCGTTGCATTTTTCCGGCCGTTTCCCACCTTTTGCATAGCCCGGACGAAGTTCGAGCCGGCGTTCAGCTCAGCGAAAACCTTCGCCTCGGGACACTCCTTTTCTCGCCCCGGCACAATCCGCACGGGGTTTTGCTTCGCCATCGGTTCGGCGAAACGGTTGGTTTGCACCCTTCGTTTGCTCGCCTCGGCAATTTCCGAACAAACTCGGATTGCGCCCGGCTGATCGAAACGGTGGTTTGCGCCGCCCGGATGCACGGCAAAACATCCCGCGGACCGGAAACATGCAGTTCGCAAGGCGGCGAACGGCGGACAAATGCGACGCAGCCGGTCGGAACGACCGCCGCAAAGCGCGCGACCGACCGTAAAAAAGGGCTGTCTGACACTATAGTAGACAGCCCTTTTTTATTCGTACTGCTCGTCGGGAACTTTTCCGAATAGGCAATTCCCGGAGGATTGAAAAAACTTGTTAGCCCCCCCCCATATGCAAGCCGTTCGGCGGCTGCGACGATCACTTCTTGTTGAAGAGGTTCATCGTCCGCTCGGCTCCGATGGCGGCGAACGAAAGGACGGCGTCGCCGAAAACCTTCAGCCGCTCGGGGAGCAGTTTGCGCTCCTCGTCGGTCCATGTACCCAACACGTAGTCGATCTGCTGTCCGCGGGCGAAATTGCCGCCGATGCCGAAGCGGATGCGTGCATAGTCCTCGCGGCCGAGCAGTTCGGAGATGTTTTTCAGTCCGTTGTGGCCGCCGGAGCTTCCCTTCGTGCGCATCCGCAGCGTCCCGAACGGCAGGGCGATGTCGTCCGAAATGACGAGCAGATTCTCCGGCGCTATCTTCTCGGCATCCATCCAGTAGCGCACGGCCTTGCCCGAGAGGTTCATGTAGGTCGAAGGCTTGAGCAGAACGAGCGTGCGGCCCTTGTATTTCAGTTCGGCTACGGCGCCGTAGCGGGCTGCCGCAAAAGAGATGTTGGACGCCCCGGCGAGGGCATCCAACACATCGAAACCGGCATTGTGGCGGGTGTCGGCATATTCGGCGCCGATGTTGCCCAGTCCTACAATGAGGTATTTCATCGCAACGGCGGATTGTTATTTGGCCGCCGCCTCCGCACCGCGCGAAGCACGGGTTACGCGCACGGCGCACACGGCCGTCGAAGCGGGGGTTACGAATTTCAGACCCTCGATCTTCAGGTCGCCCACGAAGATGGTCTTGCCTACGCCCAGCTCGGTTACGTCCACGACGATCTCGTCGGGCAGCCGGTCGACCGGAGCGCTCACGACGAGCTTGCGGGCCGAAAGCACCAGCTTGCCGCCGACCTTGACACCCTCGGCATTGCCGGTCAGACGCACGGGAATGGCGATCGAAACGGGCTTGCCCTCCTGAACGCGGTAGAAATCGAGGTGGAGAATCTCCTCGCGCACGGGGTGGAACTGCGCGTCGCGGAGTACGGCCTGCTCCTTCCGCCCGTCGATCGTGAATTCGACGATGTAGGAGTTGGGCGTGTAGATCAGGGGTTTCACGTCCTTGGGGTCTACGGAGAACGAAACGGTCTCGCCGCCCCCGCACAGTACGCAGGGCACCAGACCTTCGCGGCGCACCGCTTTGGCCGCCTTCTTGCCATACTCGTTGCGAGTCTTGGTTTCAATCGAAAGGGTTTTCATAATGTTTAGAATTTTAATGCGTTACCTTCGGCGGTTCTCAGTGCGGCCCCGAAAGCCGCACCCCATGCCGCCTGCTTCGGAGGGCAAAGATAGCAAATATTCTTCGAAATCAACGGATGCGGCGGATTATTTCCGCACTTCGCGGGGGTGCGAAGGGGAGGGGGCGACGCGGGCCGGAGCAGGTCGGTGCGGGAGGGTGTGCGGCAGGGCCGCGCTCCGGCGGCCTCCCCGCCGAGGTCCGTGAGACCCGCGAACCGCGGCGCCGGATGCACCGCCGGCAGGGCTCGGCCCGCATGCCCGGACCTCTCCAACCGGGTCGGAGAGCGTTTGTCCGGCAGGAGGTTTTCCGTCCCCGGTTCAACGGATAACGTTGAATTTCTTACGTCCGGTCCTCGCCCCGATACGGCCCGGACGAAGTTTCGGGTCGGCCCCATCCGGTTGAACGAAAAAGGTGAAAAATCTTATTTCCCGTTTCATTTGTCGATTGAATTTCCTAACTTTAACACGGATTCGGTCCCGTGCCGGCGATTGTCCCGAAAATCGAACCCGTTTCGCTAAGCCGAGGGCAGAGCCGAACTCGTTCGGGCCGTATCGGGGCGAGGACCGGATGTAAGAAATTAGACGTCCGGTTCGGCAGATCGGCATACCGAAAAAGCGTTTCGACAGAGAGTGTCCGTCGGGGCGAGGACCGAATGTCGAACTATCTAAAAACTCTATGATTATGAAGCATTTGCTGCAAATCTCGATCTGTCTTCTGCTGTTGTTGGGCGGGACGGAATCGGTGGCACGGACCGCCTCCGGCGAAACGTTTCGGACCGAAGAATCGGCCGGTGCGGAACGGACCGCACCGAAAAAGCGCCGTGCGAAAAAGGGGCCCAAGCGCCTCAAGGGCAGCGGTCGGTTCGTTACGCGCGCTGTCCCCTGCACGGGCGATTATGCCGCGCTCTGCGTCCGTTCCGGCGTGCGGGTTACGGTGGACCCTTCGGCGACGGAGATCCTCCTCACGGCCGACGACAATGCGATCGACTACGTAACCGCAGCCGCGGCGGACGGCTGCCTCGTGCTCGGATTCGAAGCGCGCGGTGTGCACGAGGTATCCGGCCTCACTCTGGAGGCCGTCGTGCCTGCTTCGGCCGACCTCGCGCGCATCGAGGTCTCTTCGTACGGCTCGGTGAAGTTTCTCGCTCCGGTCGAAAACGTCGCTTCGCTGACCCTCATGGGCGGCGGACAGGCCGAGGGCGCCTTTTCGGGCGAACGGATGACGGTATTCGTTTCGGGCTACGGCCGTTTTACGGGCCGTGTCGGCGTCAGCGGCGAGTGCGAGGTCGGCCTGTCGGGCGGCAGCCGGTTCGACGGGGACATCGAGGCGGACGAATTATCGCTGATGCTGAGCGGCTATGCCGAGTATGCGGGCGATGCGAGGGCCCGCAGCAGCAGAATCATGTTGACGGGCGGCAGCCGGTTCGACGGAGAGGCCGCACTCGAAAACTACGAACTGCAGCTCTCCGGATACGCCGAAATGCAGTGCGACCTGACCGGAGGGACGAAAAGCCGCATCTCGGTCGGCGGCGGCAGCAGGATCGGCGGCGCGGTCGAAACGGCCGAACTGGAAGTGATCGCCGGCGGTTATGCGAAGTTCGATGGTGGAATTCGGGCTCGGATGCTTCGGATGGAGTGCGCCGGCGGCAGTACGATGACGGCCACGTGCGACCTCGACCGTTTCGAAGCGGCGGCGAGTGGATACGCCAAGATCTATCTGCGAGGCGGCGGTCCGGTCGCTGAAGGCAGCGTGTCGGTCTGCGGCGGGGCTTCGTTCCGAGCGCCCGAGCTGGACGTGGCCGACTATCGCATCGAGGCGCGATCCTACGGCAAGGCCAGTGTCCGCTGCTCGCATTCGCTCTCGACGCGCACGGATTCCGGCGGACAGATCGACTTCGCGGGCGAGTGCGAGGTGCGCTCGTACGATCCGAACGTGCGGCGCAGATAACGGCGTTTCCGCGGTAGGCCGGACGGCGCTCCGGGCCCGCCCGAAGGATCGTTCCCGGGACGAGAAAGCGCCGTCCCTCTCCTTCGGAAACGAACGTCGCGTGCGACCCGGCCGCCGCGCCGCGACCTCGCCGGGTTGCAGCGCGGCGGCAAAACGTCTGTCCGAGGCGAACGCCTCCGCGGCAAAACGGGTGTGCAGCCGGACTTCGTTCGGGCATATGCCGCGGCGGCAAAACGGGCGGGACAAAGGAGGCGGATCCAGCGGTCGGAGCGCCGTTGCCCGCATGCCGGGACCGCATGTATGCGAGGGGGTGTCTAACAGTTTTTTTGACCTTCTGGGAATTGCGTGTTCGGGGAAGTTCCCGAGTAGCAGCAGTACGAATAAAAAAGGGGTGTCTGAAACGTGTTAGACAACCCCTTCGCTGCGGTTTCGCACCGCCGGTGTATCGGAGCCGCGAAGACAGCGACGGCACCGCGGATCACTCGATGCCGCTCAGACGTTTCTGCCATGCCCATGCCGAGGCGAGCGTCTGGTCGAGCGTGCGCTCGGCCCGCCAGTCGAGGCGTTCGGCCGCCAGCGCGGGATCGGCCCAGATGGCCGGTATGTCGCCCGCCCGGCGGCCGGCGATCTTATAGTCGACTTTCACGCGGTTGACCTGCTCGAAGCGGCGGATCAGTTCGAGTACGGAGACACCGCGGCCCGTGCCGATGTTGTAAACCTCGTAGGGGCGCACGTCTGCCCCTCCGGTCATGTGTCGGATGGCCGCCACATGGGCTCGGGCGAGGTCCCCGACGTCGATGTAGTCGCGGATGCAGGAGCCGTCGGGGGTCGGATAGTCGCCGCCGTAGACCGAGAGGCAGTCGCGGATGCCCGCGGCGGTCTGGGTGATGTAGGGCAGCAGGTTCTGCGGTACGCCGCGCGGCAGCTCGCCGATCAGGGCCGAGGGGTGTGCGCCGATGGGGTTGAAGTAGCGCAGCGCGATGCCGCGCAATGCTCCGCCTCCGGCCGCGATCGCGTCGCGCAGGATGTCCTCGCAGATCTGCTTCGTGTTGCCGTAGGGCGACGCGGCCGGCCGACGCGGCGTACGTTCCGTGACGGGCAGTCGGCGGGGTTCGCCGTAGACCGTACACGACGACGAGAAGACGATGTTCCGGCGCCCGGTCTCGTGCATCAGCTCCACGAGATTCATGAACGAGAGGAGGTTGTTGCGGTAGTATTTCATCGGTTCGCGGAGCGATTCGCCGACGGCCTTCGACGCCGCGAAATGGATCGCCGAGCCGAATTCGTACCGGGTGAATATGCGCTCCAGCGCCTCTCTGTCGCAGCAGTCGGCCTCGACGAACGGCACGTCGCGGCCCGTGATCGCGCGCACGCCTTCGATCGCGGCGACCTCGCTGTTCGAAAGATCGTCGACGAGCACGGCGTCGAATCCCGTGGCGATCAGTTCGACGGCCGTATGCGAGCCGATGTAGCCGGCGCCGCCCGTAACCAGAACACACGGTCTTTTCATGGGAATGGAGTTTTGTCGGGACAAAGATAGGGATAATGCGTGGAAAAAGCGCCGCAGACGGGACGGACATCCTGAAATTTGCGGGAGAGGCGCCGTTGGCCGCATTCCGTGCCGTTCGTCCCGCGGGAGGGTCTCCGGAACGTTTTTCCATCGTCCGTTTCGCACCCGTCCCGTCGCAAAGGACCGGGATGGCCGCCGACGGCCGGAATAGGCCTTCATGGCGGCGGGACGGGGCGCAGTGTGCCGCACGCGGTCGAGCGGCCGACAGCGGCGGTGCGGGGGCGGCATCCATTCGCCGGAACCGGGCGCGACGCGCTGTGGCGGCGGACGCATGCCCGCCGGTCGAAGGCTTCTCGGGCCGCTCCCGCGGATGCGGCCCGTTCGCGCGCGCTGCGCAGGCCGCCTCGTGCCTTGCCGGGAAGTACTCCGGAAGCGATCGGGGGGGGGCGCACGTCGCCGGCCGAGCCGGCGCCCGCAACGGGTGCGGGTACCCGCGAGGCTGCGGCGTCGGCACGTCTGCAGGCGAGTGCCTGCCGCATCTGCGCGATTCGTCCGCGTCCCGCCGTCCGGACGGCGGGGAACTGCCGGCGCCCTCGTCTCTTCGCCCTCGGCCGCACTCCGCCCTACCCGCGTTTTCAGCACAGTCGTTTGCAGCCGGCCGGCATACGCTGCGACCGGACATGCGGTTTGCCGCGGCGAGGGCGGAAGCCGCGAAACGAAGACGGGGCCGTCCGGAAGCGAGGGGGCTGTCCGACGAATCTCGGCCCCCCCCCTTCATCCGTACCGCCCGCCATCCGTGAGTTTTCCCGAAGAGGCGGTTCTCGAAGGGTTGATAAAACTTGTCGGACAGCCTCCGCGCGGAGGCCGGAGCGTTCTACTCCGAGAGGGTGTAGTCTCCGGCCTCGGCCCGCACGACGGCCTGAAGCTCTTCGAGCGATTTGGCTTCGCCGGCGAACTCCACCGAGGCTACGGGCGGATCGAGCGTAACGACGGCCCGCACGCCGGCGATGCCGTTCAGCGCTTTCTCGACATGCGCACGGCAGTGGACGCACGTCATGCCTGCTACTTTGTACTCTTTTTTCATGATTTTGACGTTATTGTGGTTTGTTCGTTCGTTCGGCGAAATCTTGGCCGCCTCCGACGCCGGCAGGGATGCGGCGGAATCCGTCGCTCCGCGCGCCTCGGCCGTAGCCCGGGATGCGAGGGCGGCAGCGGGCTCGGCGGCGTCGGGCCGGGAGCCGGAAACGGCCGCCGTCGGATCGGCTGCGCGCTCCGGCGGTGCGGCGGATGCGGAAGCCGGAGCGGATGCGGTGCCGGCGGTCGGAACGGCGATCCGCTTGCGATTGAGCCGCAGGCTGTTCGCCACGACGCTGACGCTGCTGAAGGCCATTGCCGCGCCGGCGATCATCGGGTTGAGGAGAAACCCGCACAGGGGATAGAGGATGCCGGCGGCGACGGGTACTCCGATGAGGTTGTAGATGAAGGCCCAGAAGAGGTTCTGGCGTATGGTGCGCACCGTGAGGGTCGAGAGGCGCAACGCCTCGGGGACCCGCAGCAGGTCGGAGGAGACGATCGTCATGCCGGCGGTCTCCATGGCGATGTCGCTGCCGCCGCCCATGGCGATTCCCAGATCGGCCTCGGCCAGTGCGGCGCTGTCGTTGATGCCGTCGCCGACCATCGCCACGCGGCGCCCGCGGGCCTGCAGCTCCCGCACGAAGGCGGCCTTTTCGTGCGGCAGCACTCCGGCGCGGTAGCGGTCGATGCCCGCAGCCGCGGCGACGGCCCGTGCTGCGGCTGCGTGGTCGCCGGTGAGCATCCAGACCTCCGTGCCGGCTGCGCGCAGTGCGGCGACGGCCTGAGCCGACGAAGGTTTGATCCGGTCGGCGATGCCTGCGACGGCCAGCGCCCGATCCTCCGAGGCGAACCAGACGAGGGTTTTGGCTTCGTCCGACAGGCGGGCCGCCTCGCGCTCCAGCTCCGCCGGAACGGCGACCCCGCGGCCGTCGACGAGCCGGCGGTTGCCGGCATAGTAGGTCCGGCCCCCTATACGGCCCGAGACGCCCGCTCCGGTGAGGCTCTCGAACGCTTCGACCTGCGGAGAGGGGCTGTCGCCGCAAGCACCGGATTCCGGTGCCGCCTGCGGGGTTCCGCTCTCTCCGGCCGATGCGCCGACGCGCCGATGCAGGAGCGTATCCGATTCGCACGCTCCGGCTTCCCCGTCCGGCCCGGACACTGTCCGTGCGGCTCCGTCTTGCACGGGCCGGAATCCGGTGCGGGGTGCGGCGGAGGCAGGCGTACCGTCGAAATACCGCACGACCGCCTCGGCCAGCGGATGTTCCGAACGCCGTTCGAGCGCGGCGAAAATCGCGGCGCTCTCCCCGGGTGCGTCGTGGGCCCACGCCAGATCGCTCACGGCCGGACGGCCTTCGGTCAGCGTGCCCGTCTTGTCGAGCACGACCGTATCGACCCTGCGTGCGGTTTCGAGGCTCTCGGCGTTTCGGATGAGGATGCCGTTCCCGGCTCCCTTGCCGATCCCCACCATGATGGCGGTCGGCGTGGCCAGCCCCAATGCGCAGGGGCAGGCGATGACGAGCACCGTAACGAGTGCCAGAAGGCCGTGCGTCAGACCCTCCGCGCCGCCGAAGAGCATCCACGCCCCGAACGAGAGCAGGGCCACGGCGATGATCGCGGGCACGAAAACGCCGGCGATCCGGTCGACGAGCTGCTGCACGGGGGCCTTGCTGCCCTGCGCCTGCTGCACCATGCGGATGATCTGCGAGAGCATCGTGTCGCGCCCGACTTTCTCGGCCCGGAAGCGGAATGCGCCCCGCTGGTTGACGGTGCCGGCGAAGACGGGGGCGCCCGCTTGTTTGGCCACGGGAAGCGGCTCGCCGCTGAGCATGCTCTCGTCCACGTGGGACGCACCGTCGACGACGGTGCCGTCCACGGGGATGCGCTCGCCCGGGCGGACGGCGATCAGGTCGTCGGGACGGATTGTCTCGACGGGCACGGTCCGCTCGCCGCCGGGCGTGCAGAGCGTAACCGTGCGGGGCCGGAGGCCCATCAGTTTGCGGATGGCCGACGAGGCGTCGCCCTTGGCCCGCTCCTCCAGCAGACGCCCCACGAGGATGAAGGCCACGATGACGGCCGAAGCCTCGAAATAGACGTGGGGTTCGATGCCGCGCGCGAGCCAGAACGCGGGGAAAAGCAGGTTGAAGAGACTGAACAGCCACGCCACGCCCGTGCTGAGCGCGACGAGCGTGTCCATCGTGGCCGATCCGTGCCGCAGCTGGCGCGCGGCATTGACGAAGAAGCCTCGGCCCAGCCAGAAGACGACCGGCGCCGAAAGCAGGCACATCACGAGGCCGGCATGGGGCGCGTGCATGAAAAACATCCCCACGACCGCCACGGGCAGTGCGAGCGCCGCGGCCCACACCGTGCGGCGGCGGAGCGAGGCGAGGCGGCGCGCGTGCTTCCGCTCGGCGGCGTCGGGGTCCTGCGCCTCGTCGCGGATCAGCAGATCGTAGCCGGCGCGGCGGACCGCCTCGCGCAGCGTTTCGGGCGACGCGAGCGTCGGGTCGTAGGCCACGACGACTTCGCCCGACGCGAAGTTGACCGAGGCTTCCGCGACGCCCGCGGCCCGGCCGAGGGCTTTGTCGACCCGTGCGGCGCACGAAGCGCAGCTCATCCCCGAGACGGGAAAGGTTTCCCGGACGATACGTTTTTCCGTCATCATGCGAAATCTTTTTTTTACGGAACAAAGATAAGTCCGGAGCCGCCGGCCGCTCTTACGGAATTCCGGAAATGTTTTACGGAATTTCCCCCGGACGGCGCACCGGGCGGTCCGGCCGCAAAGGCCGTGCCCGGAACGGGTTCCGACAGCCGGGGCTGCGGAGGGGGCGGATCCGCCGTTCGCAAAAGCGGAGCATTGCGCGGCATCGCACGGAAGGGCCGTGCGCATGAGGCTGCTTTCGTCTGCGGACGGGAGCCTCCGGAAGCCGCCGGTGCCGCACACGCCGGCGGGAGGGGGGCTGCGAGCGCCGCACGCCCCGACCGGGCGGCGCGGGCTGCCGGCAAGACGCGGAAGGCCGGCAAGTGCGAATTTCCGGCTGCATACGGTTGCCGTGCGGACGGGTGCAAGCGCGGGCGGACGCACGAAACCGCGGCTTGCGAACGCGGCGGGAAAGGGCCCGGACGGCTGCCGAGGCGCGGCGCCGCACCGCAGCCCGATCCGCCCGAAGCCGAGGGGCCCGGACGATTGCGGCGTGCGGGCCGTGCATCCGTGTCCGCAGGACCGCGTGGGCGGATCGCGGGCCGCGGATTCGCTGCTCGCTCGCCGCCGCGGACGGGGACGCTGCCCGTTGCGGAGCGGATGATGTTACGATTCGTAACTTCGAACTGCAATTTTCAGACGAAGCATCGTATTTTTATAAAATTTTTCATACCTTTGCTAATAAATCGACATGAATTCGCCCCGATTTCTATTAAAACATTAAGATACTATGTACGGTAAAATCAAAGAGCACTTACAAAACGAACTCGCCGAAATCAAAGCGGCCGGGCTTTACAAGAACGAGCGGATCATCGAGTCGCCCCAGCGGGCCGAGATCGAGGTCGGCGGACGCAAAGTGTTGAACTTCTGCGCGAACAACTACCTCGGACTTTCGGACAATCCGCGCCTCATAGAGGCTGCCAAACGGGCGATGGACGCGCGCGGATACGGCATGTCGTCCGTGCGTTTCATCTGCGGCTGTCAGGATATTCACAAACAGCTCGAAAAGGCCATCGCCGACTATTTCGGCACGGAGGATACGATCCTCTACGCCGCCTGCTTCGACGCGAACGGCGGCGTGTTCGAGCCCCTCTTCACGGAGCAGGACGCCATCATCTCCGACGCGCTGAACCACGCTTCGATCATCGACGGCGTGCGTCTGTGCAAGGCCGTGCGCTACCGCTACGCCAACGCCGACATGGACGAGCTGGAGGAGTGCCTCAAAAAGGCGCAGGCGCAGCGCTTCCGCATCATCGTAACGGACGGCGTCTTCTCGATGGACGGCAATGCCGCGCCGCTCGACCGGATCTGCGCGCTGGCCGAGCGGTACGACGCGCTGGTGATGGTCGACGAGTGCCACTCGGCGGGCGTTCTGGGCAGGACGGGCCGCGGCATTACGGAGCTCTACGACCTGCGCGGGCAGGTCGACATCCTCACGGGCACGCTGGGCAAGGCTTTCGGCGGCGCCGTGGGCGGCTTCACCACCGGCCGCAAGGAGATCATTGACATGCTGCGTCAGCGTTCGCGCCCCTACCTGTTCTCGAACTCGCTGCCCCCCGCCGTGGTCGGCGCCTCGATCGAAATGTTCCGCATGCTCGGCGAGAGCGACGAACTGCACGACCGTCTGGTGGCCAACGTGGAGCACTTCCGCAAGGGCATGATGGAGGCCGGATTCGACATCAAACCCACGCAGTCGGCCATCTGCGCCGTGATGCTCTACGACGCCAAACTGTCGCAGGACTTCGCCGCGAAGCTGCAGGACGAGGGGGTGTTCGTTACGGGATTCTACTATCCCGTGGTGCCGAAGGGGCAGGCCCGCATCCGCGTGCAGGTCTCGGCCGGACACACCACCGAGCAGCTCGACCGCTGCGTCGCCGCCTTCATCAAGGTCGGCCGCGAACTCAACGTAATCAAATAATCTAATACTCCGAATACATTGGCCAAAGCGACATTGGATGCGATAGACCGCAAGATCCTCAAATTCCTCATCAAGAACGCCCGCATGCCTTTTCTGGAGATCGCCCGCGAATGCGGCATCTCCGGCGCTGCCATCCACCAGCGCATCCGCAAACTCGACGAGTCGGGCGTCATCCTCGGCAGCCGGCTCGTCGTCGATCCGAAGATGCTGGGATTCGATGTCTGCGCCCATATCGGCATCAGCCTCAACGATCCGCAGCTTCTCACGCAGACTATGGAACGGCTCAAAAAGGTGCCCGAGATCGTGGAGTGCCACTTTGTTACGGGGGCCTACAACATCCTCGTGAAACTCTACTGTCTGGATAACGAGCATCTGATGAAGACCATCTTCGAAAGCATTCTCAGCATTCCGGGCATCACCACGACGCAGACCTACATCTCGTTGCAGGAGGCGTTCCAGCGGCAGGTGAACGTCGATTTTCTGGAGGAGTAGCCGCACGCTGAACGCGCAAAGGGGCTGTCTAACAAGTCCCGAAAATCGGAAATCACCCCTGCTGGAATTTATTCCGGCAGGGGTGAAATCGTTGGAATCAGACTTGTTAAACAGCTCCTTTTTATTCGTACTGCTCATCGGGAACTTTTCCCAATATGCAATTCTCAGAGGGAGGGGGGGGACTTGTTAGTCAGCCCCTTTCATGCAGGAACCGGAACCCGAGGTTCCGGTTTTCCCGGATCGGACCCCGCCAGCGTCCGCAGCGCCTCAGTCTGCGAGGCATTGCGCGGCGCATGCCGTAAGCGGGGCGACCGTTCCGACGGCGGGCGCCCCGCTTTCGCGTGACGGCGGAGCCCGTCCGGCAATCCCCGCCTTCGGAGGAATATTGCGCGGCCGGATCGGCCGGCCGAAAGGGCTGCACGGTCGGCCCCTTCTTACGCGCGGATACGGGGGCTCCGCATGCGCCGGCCGTCCGGGCTGCCGGGGCGGAACGGGCGGAGCGGCATCGCCGGCCGTCCCGGAAAGCTGCGGAGGCGAAGAATCGCTCCGGGACCGGCGGAGCACCCCCCCCCGCCCCTTTCCGGCGGCATGCGGAGAGGCCGGCTTCCCGCCGTTGCGGGGGGCCGGCCTCGTATTCCCGGCATCTGCGGCGTCGGGAGAAGGGGCTCGGGAAGGGGGTGGCAGCCGGGCTGCACGGCGCAGGGCCCGGACCGATCAGTATTTATAGCGCAGCCACTTGTAAAGCTCCTTGAACGACGGTTTCTTGCCGTACATGAAGATGCCCACCCGGTAGATCTTGGCTGCGAGCCACACCATCACCACGAACGATGCGTAGAGCAGCACGAGCGAGAGGAGGATCTCCCATGCGGGAATGCCGCAAGGGATGCGGGCGATCATCACGATGGGCGAAGTGAAGGGGATGATCGAGAACCAGAAGGCGACGGACGAATTGGGATCGTTCATCACCGACATGGCCACGAAGAAGCCGAGAACGATCGGAATCATGATGGGGGTCTGGAGCTGCTGGGCGTCCTGTATGTTGTCGACGCTCGAACCCACGGCGGCGAACATGGCCGAATAGAGCAGGTAGCCGCCTACGAGGAACAGCAGCAGGTAGCTCAGGATCGCGGCCACATAGCCGAAATCCATGGCCGTGGCGACCGCGTGGAGCATGCCCGGATCGACGCCCGCGGCGGCTGCGGCGCTCGCGGTGTCGAGTGCGCCGGATTGCATGGCCTGTGCGTTGGCCATGAGGTCGGCCGGCATGAGGCGGGGCATGACCAGAGCGCCGATGCCGACGACGAGCACGGCCCACAAGAGGATTTGCACCACGGCGACGCATGCGATGCCGAGGATTTTGCCCATCATGAGGTCGAAGGGCCGCACGGACGATACGACCACCTCCAGCACGCGGCTGTTCTTCTCCTCGATGACCGACTGCATGACCATCGCGCCGTAGATCAGAAGAAACATGTAGAGCACCATGCCCAGCCCAAAGCCCATGAAGGCGGAGACGGCCGACGACTTGGCCTGCGCATCCTCCTCCTGCGATTCGTCGTTGCGGAAGGTCTGGATCGTTACGGTGGTTTTCACCTCGTCGAGAATCTGTGCGAGGTTCTCGATGTCGTAACGCTTGAGTTTCTCGGCTTCGAGCACCTCCTCGATCCGGCGGCTCAGCCCCTCTTCGAGCGTCAGGGACGACGAGGAGTTGGCATAGAGTTTCACGTCGCCCGGATTCGAGAGGACGTCGGCTCCGATCCAGAGCACGCCGAAGCGGTCGGTGAGCTCGCGGCGCGCCTCCTCGACGCTCAGCCCGGCGGCTTCGAACTCGACGTCGGCGTCGCTCTCCAGCCGGGGCAGCACCAGACCGCTCTCGTCGATCACGGCGATGCGCTTGGTTTCGCCCCGCGAAAACTGTAGGATCAGCGCGGGTGCGGCCATCAGGGCGATCAGCAGCACGGGCATGAGGAGCGTGGTGATGATGAAGGACTTTTTGCGGACGCGCTCGTTGAATTCGCGCCCTATGACGATGGAGATGTTCGACATGGGATATACGGGTATTAACGTTGCGGTTGATTGTGTTCGCGATTATCGGAGGCGTCCGCTCCGGAGCTCCGGCGTTTGCGGCTGTTGCGGACGATGCCTCCGAGGCCCAGCACCGCGAAGAGCGCCCCGACCGCCGCGCTGCCGGACGAGCCGCCGGGGCCGAGCAGGCCGAAAAGCACTCCGCCGAGGCCCAATGCCGCCAGCACGCCGTAGGAAAAACTGCTGATCTCTTTCTGTCTCATGCGATTCGGATTCGTTAAAGGGAACCGTTCACGGCGCGGATGAAGATGTCGTTCATCGAAGGGATGATCTCGGTGAAGGAGCGGATCTCGACCGCCTTGTTGAGCGCCCCGAGGACGCCGCGCACCTCGGCGTCGCGTTCGACATGGAGTTTGAGGGTCCGGTAGACCGACTGCGTTTCGGAGCCTTCGAGGATTTCGCACCGTCCGGCCGCCGCGGCGCGCAGGGCGGCTTCGTCGCCGCGGTAGGCGATCTCGAAGATGTTGTTGCCGTGGCTGTGGCGGATGTCGTCCACGCGGCCCGAAAGGATGTTGTGCGATCGGTCGATGAGCGTGATGTGGTCGCAGACCTCCTCGACCGACGACATGTTGTGCGTCGAGAAGATCACCGTCGCACCCTTGTCGCGCAGGGACAGAATCTCCTCCTTGAGCAGGTTGGCGTTGATGGGGTCGAAGCCCGAGAAGGGCTCGTCGAAGATGAGCAGTTCGGGTTCGTGGAGCACCGTAACGATGAACTGCACCTTCTGGGCCATACCCTTCGAGAGCTCTTCGATCTTCTTGTCCCACCAGTTCTCGATGTCGAATTTGCGGAACCACACCTTGAGGCGTGAGACGGCTTCGCGGCGCGAGAGCCCTTTGAGGCGGGCGAAAAACACGGCCTGTTCGCCGACCTTCATCTTCTTGTAGAGGCCGCGCTCTTCGGGCAGATAGCCGATCCGGCGGACGTCCTCGGGCCGGATCTCGCGGTCGCCGAGCAGGACGCGACCCGTGTCGGGGGCCGTGATGCGGTTGATGATGCGGATGAGCGTCGTCTTGCCTGCGCCGTTGGGCCCCAGCAGGCCGTAGACCGAGCCGCGGGGGACGGCGAGCGACACGTCGTCGAGCGCCGTGTGCTGGGCGAAGTGTTTGGAAACGTGTTCCACTCTCAGAATATCCATCTGTTCGTTCGCTTTTTGCGACCGTTTTCGCATCCTCGGCGCTTCCCGGGCCGGGCCGGACCGTGTGCGGCCCGGCGAAAACGCCGGCCCGAAGCCGTCGTTTCCCGCCTCGCTCCTCTCCGGTCGGATTCGGAGCCGCCCTCCGATTCGTCGAAAACGTTCGGTCGGGTTGAGGATCGCGGCCGGAGCGCGCGCAGGCCCCGGTGCTTTCCGTTTCGCTGCCGCTGCGGTTTCCGTGCCGCGGTTTGTCGGGAACAAATATAAATATAAATTTTGAAATTCAAAAAATATTTATCGTTTTTCGATAAAATAAAAAACCGGCCCGCGTCGCGCAGGATCGCTGCGGGCTGCGGAGCCGGTTCGGGTCCGTCGGCGGACCGAATGCATGCCCGGAGAGACGTCCGGGCTCGGGAGGTTTCGGGGAAGCTACCGGGGGAGGTGCCGCGGCGGGCGGTCTGTCCGTCCCCGCCGGCTCCGGCCGGGAATCGGGTCAGCAGGTCGGAAGCGTGATCGTGAAGCGGCTGCCGCGGCCGATTTCGCTGTCGATGGAGATCGAGCCCCCGTGGGCCTCGACGAACTCCTTCGAAATGGCCAGTCCCAGACCGCTGCCCTGCACCTTCGTGCCGGGAACGCGGAAATACCGTTCGAAGATGCTTTTGTGGTAGCGGGGATCGATGCCGCGTCCGAAATCCTGCACGAAAATTTCGACGGCCTTTTCCCGCTGTACGGCGCCGACGATGATGCGCGACCGCTCGGGCGAATGGTGGATGGCGTTCGACAGCAGGTTGGTGATGACCCATGCGATTTTTTCGTTGTCGACGTAGAGCTTCGAGATTTTCTCGGGGTAGTCCACCTCGACGAAGCAGCAGAAACGTTCGGCCAGCACTTGGGTGGCTTTTATGGCGTAGTCGATCAGTTCGATGGGTTTGGTTATTTTGGGCATGAGCTTGAGCTTGCCCGTTTCGATCTGCGTCAGATTGAGCAGTTCGCCCGTGATGGAGAGCAGGCGGTCGCTGCTGTCCTTGATGCTGCCGACGAGTTGTCGCTGTTCCGCATTCAGACCGCCCAAACGGTCGTCTCCGAGCAGTTGCAGGCTCATCAGGATCGACGAAATCGGGGTTTTCATCTCGTGCGAGAGGGTCGAAATGAAGTTGGTCTTGGCCGAATCCAGCTCCTTGAAGCGGGTGATGTTGTTCAGCACGATCAGATTGCCGACGAACTGTTGTTCGCGTCCGCCTACGGGAGTGATGTACAGCGGCGTGTTCTCCACCTGAAAGTAACTTTCCTTGTCGTCGGCATAAATTTTCAGCGGTTCGTCGTTCGCTTTTCCGCCGTCGTAAAGTCCGCGGATGAGCCGCCGCAGCAGGTCGTTCGAGAGGGCGACTTCGGCGGCATTGCGTCCCACGGCGTCGGCCTGCAGGTTGAGCACGGCGAGCGCCTCGCGGTTCATGAAGAGGATCTTGCGGTCGGGTCCCAAACCGACGATCGGCTCGTGCAGCGTGTTGACAATGGCTTCGATGCGCTTTTTCGCCGTCATCAGATCGTCGAGCGAACTGCGGCGGTATTCGTCGAGTTTGGCGGCCATGTCGTTGAACGAGGCCGCAACGGCCTCGAACTCGCGGTTGCCCTCGAAATCCAGCCGTTTCTGGTAGTTGTGATTGGCTATTTCGCGGATGCCTTTTTTCAGCTCGTCGATCGGACGCAGCACGGAACGGGGGAACCAGACCAGAATGGCGCCGGCGACGACGGCGCACAAAGCCGCGATCGCGGCGAGCCACCACAGCACGTAGTCGGCGCGCTCTTCGACGGCGGCGCTCTTGGTGCGGATGGCCGCCATATTGAGTTCCATGATGCGGAACAGATCCTCGCGCACGTTGCGGATTTCGGCCTCCGTTACCGGATCGCTCAGCGTGGAGATGCGGCGTTCGAGCGCTGCGGTCATCTCCTTCTCGCTGATCTCGGTGATGTTCTGCTGCTGCTTGGCGAGATTCCGGCGCAGGGTGTGGCGCGACAGGGAATCCTGTCCGATGTCGTTCAGCGACCGGAGCATCTCCCCGGCATATTGCAGCGAGTTGTAATTGTCGGCGAGAATGGTCCCCGTCGCCTGCGAAAGCTGGCGGACATAGTTCACCGATTGGATTCCCAGCAGCAGGATCATGGCGAAAAGAATGGCGATACCGAGGGTTATTCTCCGTTGTATTCTCATGGTTCAGGACATAATAAAAAGGTCGATGTTCATGCGCGACAGTTTTCCGAGGAGCCGCCGCAGGTCGATTGCGTTTTTCAACAGCGAAAATAGCGAAAATTCAGGACGTGCGATGCAGACGATACTGATTTTTTGCTCCTCGCAGAGTTTGATGATCGCCGCCACGGGAGCATTGGAGTGGATCCGCCGGATTTCGCCGCCGAGCTCGGCGGCGAGATCGAGGTTGTTTATCAGGTAGCGCTGCCGGGCCAGCGGAATGCGGTCGGAGGCTTCGCGGTCGCTCTGGATGTAGAGCACCGTGAACAGGGCATTCAGATGCGTGGCCATGCGCGCCGTCTTGCGTATGACGCGGCGGGCCCTTTTCTCGCTGCTGTCGATCACCGCCAGAATCCGGTCGTGCAGGGCTTTGTCTCCCTCGGCGACCTGATTTTCGACCTTCTTTCCCACCCGCATGGCGACCTCCTTGAGCGCCAGTTCGCGCAGTTGCAGCAGATTGTCCTGCGTGAAGAAATTGTTCAGTGCGGCCGCGATCTTGTCGGAACGGTAAACCTTTCCGGCTTTGAGCCTGTCGATCAGTTCATCGGCCGTGAGGTCGATGTTGACCACTTCGTCGGCCGTCGCCAGCACGCTGTCCGGAATCCGCTCGCGGACCTCGACACCCGTGATTTGTTCGACAGCTTCGTTCAGGCTCTCGATATGCTGGATGTTCACCGCGGAGATGACGCTGATGCCCGCTTCGAGAATCTGCATCACATCCTGCCAGCGTTTGGGATTGCCGCTGCCTTCGACGTTGGTGTGCGCCAGTTCGTCGACGACGACGATCTCGGGATGCAGGTTGATGATCGCCTGCGTATCCATCTCGTCCAGCTCTTTCCCCTTATAGAAAATCTTACGGCGCGGCAGAAGCGGAAGCCCCGCGATGAGGGCTTCCGTCTCCGCACGGCCGTGCGTTTCGACATAGCCGATGCACACGTCCACACCGGCATCGAGCAGCTGATGCGCCTCCTGCAACATGCGGTAAGTCTTGCCTACACCGGCACTCATGCCGATATAGATCTTGAACTTACCCCGGTGCGACGACCGGATCAGTTCGAGGAAACGCTGTACGCTGTCCTGTTTTTCCATTTTACATTCTGAAAGAGACTCCTCCTACGAAGTTGACGTCTTCCAGCGCAGGATTCCAAACGAGATTGGTGAAAATTCCGATCGACATCGAAGACATCCCCTTGATGGCCCAGTTCTTGCCGGCATTGAGGAAGACATTCTGCACGCAGAACCCGCGGTCTCCGGTAAGATAAGTCGCCGCAGCATTCCACGGCACCATGCCGACGCCGGCTTTCATGTCGATCGTCTTCACGGTGAAGGGATATGCCACTTCGAAGTACGAAGCATAGGCACGCTCGCCCCGGTCGTTGATGTCGGCGGCGCCGAAGAGAATCGTATACCACGACAGCGTAAACGGAACCTTTTGCGATACGACCCAGCTGATGCCCGCCTCGATGCGGTGGGGCGAACTGCCGTCGAAGCGGAAATAGCGGTCGTCGTCGTGCCCCGTCCAGTAGAGGTCGGCCAGCGAAACCGTTACGGGACCGATCGCGTAGGCCAGCGTGAGGTCCATCTCCTTGTAGCTGCCGTCGAAATCGACCGAACCCCATGCCGTCGCCGAGAAATTCCCGACATTCATCGCCAGCGTCGGCTGGAAGGCGGGTCCGCTTTCGTAGACGCCCCGCCACAGGTAGGTGCTTACGAGGTCCGTGCCGCCCGTGAATTTTACGCCGCGCTCCTGTGCGCAGACATCCAAGGTGAAGAGCGCCGCCAGTCCGGCGATCATGACGATAATCCAGCGTTTCATACTTTTATCCAATTTCGGTTTTTTCATGTTCGGGTTATTCGGTTACGTTCGGTTGCAGGGTTTCGAGGGCCACATTCAGGCGGAGCACGTTGACTTTCGGCGTGCCGAAAAGTCCCAGCCACGGCTTCCGGGTCAGCGAATCGACGATGTTCCGTACGGTCGCGGCATCCAGTCCGCGGGCTTCGGCGACGCGCTGCACCTGCACCTGCGCTCCGCGGGGCGAGATGTCGGGGTCGAGTCCCGAGCCGCTGGCCGTAACCATCTCGGAGGGAACCTCCTCGCGGGTAAGGTAGGGATGCGCCGCGAGGAACGTTTCGATGCGCTGCTCCACTTCGGCGAGGTAGTCGGGGTTCGTCGTGGCTTTGTTGCTGCCGCCCGAACCGCCGCCGTTGTAATCCACGGCCGAGGGGCGGCCCCAGAAATAGCGGACATCGGTGAACTGCTGTCCGACGTTGGCGGCTCCGACGATCCGGCCGCCGTACGCCACGACGTCGGCTTCGCCGTCGTTCGGTCCCGCCACGGCCGCCGCGCCGCGCAGTACGAGTACATATCCCACGCTCAGCAACAGGCACATCGCCAGCGTGATCTTGAGGGAAATCCAAAGATTTTTCATGGTTGAAGCATTATCTAAAAAAACATACTAATGAACATGTCGATCAATTTGATGCCGATGAACGGCGCGACGATGCCGCCCAATCCGTAAATGAAGAGGTTGCGCCGCAGCAGCGCCGATGCGCCGATCGGTTTGTACGTTACGCCGCGCAGCGCCAGCGGAATCAGCAGCGGGATGATGATCGCATTGAAGATCACGGCCGACAGAATGGCGCTCTCGGGCGAATGCAGATGCATGATGTTCAGGCTTTGCAGAGCCGGAATCGAGGTGATGAACAGGGCGGGGACGATGGCGAAATACTTGGCCACGTCGTTGGCGATGGAAAAGGTCGTCAGCGTGCCGCGCGTCATTAGCAGCTGCTTGCCGATCTCGACGATCTCGATCAGTTTCGTGGGATCGTTGTCGAGGTCCACCATGTTGCCCGCCTCCTTGGCGGCCTGCGTACCGCTGTTCATCGCCACGCCTACGTCGGCCTGCGCCAATGCCGGGGCGTCGTTCGTGCCGTCGCCCATCATGGCCACCAGCTTGCCCGCCTGCTGTTCGCGGCGGATGTATTCGAGTTTGTCTTCGGGACGGGCTTCGGCGATGAAGTCGTCCACGCCGGCCTTCTGAGCGATGTATTTCGCCGTCAGCGGATTGTCGCCCGTTACCATCACGGTCTTCACGCCCATTCTGCGCAGACGTTCGAAACGTTCGCGGATGCCGGTCTTGATGATGTCCTGCAACTCGATGACGCCGATGATCTTTTCGTTCTCGCAAACGACGAGGGGAGTTCCGCCGTTGCCCGAAACGCGCCGCACGGTCTGCTCGACCTCCTCCGGACAAGCGTTTCCGTGTTCGGCGGCGAGGCGGAGGATCGCTTCGGCCGCGCCCTTGCGGATCCGTCGGCCGTCGGGCATGTCCACGCCCGAGCACTTGGTTTCCGCCGTGAACTTCACCATGCGGACCCCGACGCTGTGCAGCGGGTCGATGCGGATGCCTTCGGCGGCGCCCAGTTCGACCACCGATTTGCCTTCGGGCGTCTGGTCGGCCACCGAAGCGAGCACGCAGCGGCGGATGAATTCCTGCCGGTCGCAGCCTCCGGCCGGATGGAATGCCGTGGCCTTGCGGTTGCCGATCGTGATGGTTCCGGTCTTGTCCAGCAGCAGCGTGTCGATGTCGCCGGCGGTCTCGACGGCTTTGCCCGACTTGGTGATGACGTTGGCGCACAGCGCACGGTCCATGCCGGCGATGCCGATGGCCGACAGCAGTCCGCCGATGGTGGTCGGAATCAGGCAGACGAACAGCGAGATGAATGCAGCGACGGTGATGTTGGCCCCCACGTAGTCGGCAAAGGGTTTGAGCGTGGCGCAAACGATCACGAAAACGAGCGTGAAACCGGCCAGCAGGATCGTCAGTGCGATTTCGTTGGGTGTTTTCTGGCGCGAGGAACCTTCGACCAGTGCGATCATCCGATCGAGGAAGCTCTCGCCCGGACGTGCGGTTACCTTCACCCGAATGCGGTCGGAAAGCACCTTCGTGCCGCCCGTAACGGAGCTTTTGTCGCCGCCCGCTTCGCGGATCACCGGCGCCGATTCGCCCGTGATGGCGCTTTCGTCGATCGAAGCGAGGCCCTCGACGATTTCGCCGTCGGCCGGCACGGTATCGCCGGCGACGCATTCGAAAATATCCCCCTGTTTGAGGTCCGAACTGCTGACGGTGTGTATTTTCCCGTCCGTGCCGATGCGCTTGGCCGGAGTATCCTCGCGGGTCTTGCGCAGGCTGTCGGCCTGTGCCTTGCCGCGGGCCTCGGCGATGGCCTCGGCGAAGTTGGCGAAAAGAACCGTAGCCAGAAGCACGAGGAAGATCACGATGTTGTAGAGCAGCGATCCCTGCGACGTGTCGCCCGTAAAGGCGATGTAGAAGATCAGCAGCAGCATGACGAAGGTTACGGCCTCGACGGTGAACATGATCGGGTTCTTGATCATGACGCGCGGGTCGAGCTTCACGAATGAGGCGCGCAGGCTCCGGCGCAGCAGCGTGCCGTCAAAAAGGCGGTTATTTCTGTTTCGTTTCATTTTTTCGACAAGTTTAGATAGTCAGATAATCGGCGATGGGGCCTAAAGCCAATGCGGGGAAGAACGAGAGTGCCGCAACGATGATGATGACGGCGAAGGTCATCAGCGAGAAGGTTCCCGTATCGGTTTTGAGCGTTCCGGCGCTCTCGGGAACGAATTTCTTCGAAGCGAGCAGGCCCGCGATGGCCACTTGGCCGACGATGGGGAAATAGCGGCCCATGATGAGAGCGATGCCGGTCGAAATATTCCAGAAAGGCGTGTTGTCCGCGAGGCCCTCGAAGCCCGAACCGTTGTTGGCGGCCGAAGAGGTATATTCGTAGAGCATTTCGCTCAACCCGTGGAACGAGGGGTTGTTGAGCCAGCCGATTTCGGGATTCGCCGCCGCTACGGCTGCCGCGATGCCCGTTCCGACCAAAATCAGGAAGGGATGCATCAGCACGACCAGCGTGGCGATCTTCATTTCGCGCGCCTCGACCTTTTTGCCGAGGAACTCGGGCGTGCGGCCCACCATCAGACCGCTGATGAAGACGGTGATGATGAGGAAGGCGAAATAGTTCATCCAGCCCACGCCGACACCTCCGAACCAACAGTTGATCTGCATGTTGAGCATCTGGAGCATGCCGCTCAGCGGGGTCTGCGAGTCATGCATCGAGTTGACCGAGCCGTTCGACGTAACGGTAGTTACCATGCCCCACATGGCCGAAGCGCCCGAACCGATGCGGATCTCCTTGCCCTCCATCGAACCGAGATCCTGTGCGACGCCCATTTCGTCGATATGCGGATTGCCGTTCATCTCCTGCCATACGGATACGACCACGCCGGTCGTGAAGGCGAAGAGCATCACCGTGAAGATCCATGCGGCCAGTTTGCGGCGGCGCGTGTAAAAGCCGAAGGCGAAGACCATCGACATCGGAAGGATCAGGATCGACCAGCATTCGAGGATGTTGGTGAAGGCATTGGGGTTTTCGAGCGGGTGCGACGAGTTGGTGCCGAAGTAGCCGCCGCCGTTGGTGCCGAGCTGTTTGATCGGTACGATGGCCGCCGTGGGACCCTGCGAGATGACCTGCTCGCTGCCTTCGAGGGTCGTCAAGGTCTGTTTGCCGTCGAACGACATGGGGGTGCCGTTGATGACGAGCAGGATGCCCACCACGAGCGACAGCGGCATGAGAATGCGCGTTACGCTCTTGGTGAGGAACACCCAGAAGTTGCCGATCGTCTTCGTGCTCTTGGCCGCGAGGGCCTTCATGATGCCTGCCATGGCGGCCATGCCGCAGGCGGCGGTAACGAACTGGAAGAGCATGATGACGAACAGCTGCGTGAAGTAGCTCAGACCCGTCTCGCCGCTGTAATGCTGGAGGTTGCAATTGACCATGAACGAGATGCAGGTATTGAAGGCCAGATCGGGGGTCTGACCGGGGTTGCCGTCGGGATTGAGCGGCAGCCAGCCTTGGCAAACCAGCAGCACCATGCCCCAGAAGAACCAAAAGAGGTTGACTGTCAGCAGGGCTTTGAGGAATTTTTTCCAGTCCATCTCCTGCGAGGGGTCGATGCCGCAGAGGCGGTAGATGAGACGCTCGACGGGCGCCATGAAGTCGAGCCACGTGCGCTCGCCTTTATACACTTTCGCCATGTAGCGGCCCAGCGGATAGCACAGTACCACGAGCAGGACCCATTGCAGCACGACGCCTAAAATTTCCGTATTCATTTATAATGGGTTTTGAGTTACAGACAAATCAGAATTTTTCGGGTTTCACGAGCACGTACGTCAGGTAGACGAACCCGACGATGCTCAGTATAAGCAGTCCGGTAAACATTTTTCCTTAAATTTTTTCAAACCAATCCACACATTTGTAATAGAACCAATAACATAGCGACCCGAGGGCGCAGAGCAGGACAAAAAGGACGATTCCGTTCATTTCGCTCATTTTTTAGAGTTAGACAACATTTTCACGAAACCGCAGAGCATCCGGCACGCCATGTACATCGCACCTCCGAAAAGCAGTATGATGATCGCAATCCACATCGTCGAATCCTCCGTTCGGTTTCGCCGCATGGTATACGAAGGCGGTGCCAAAGCCGGAGCTGAATGCTCATGCGTCTGACAATCAACGGTATGTATGTCCGGATGCGTGGCAATGAATACGGGCCGTCCTATCAAAATGATAAGGCGACCCTCTCAAAATGAGATGTTCGGGGGCTATTTCACCCCGTAATGGTCCAGTTTGCGGTAGAGCGTGGCGATGCCGATCCCCAGCAGACGCGCGGCTTCGGCCTTGTTGCCTTTCGCATACTCCAGCACGCGGAGGATATGGCGGCGTTCGAGTTCGTCGAGCGCCATCGAATCGGCGGAACCTTCGGAGTCCGCCGCATGGAATTCGGGCGTGAGGCTGTCGGCCGTCAGTGCATTGCCGTCGGTTATGATCAGACTGCGCTCCACGACGTTGCGCAGCTCGCGCACGTTGCCCTGCCAGTTGTGGCGTTCGAGCGCGGCTACGTAGTGCGGGTCGATCGCGTCGATGCGTTTGCCCATCTTGCCGGCGAAATGCGCCGTGAAATAGCGGATGTATTCGGCAATATCCGCCGGACGCTCCCGCAGCGACGGCAGCTCGATGCGGAAGACCGAAAGCCGGAAATAGAGATCCTCCCTGAAATCCCCTGCGGCGATCTGTTTCGCGAGATCGCGGTTGGTGGCCGCGATGATCCGCACATCCGCTTTCCTCGGGCGGGTTTCGCCGATCCGGAGAAATTCGCCGCTTTCGAGCACGCGCAGCAATTTGGCTTGCAGCTCGACGGGCATCTCGCCGATCTCGTCGAGAAAAAGCGTCCCCCGGTCGGCCTCCTCGAAAAGCCCCTTCTTGTCCTTCGTCGCTCCGGTGAAGCTTCCGGCCTTGTGGCCGAAGAGCTCGCTTTCGAGCAGCTCCTTCGAAAAGGCCGAGCAGTTCACGGCCACGAACGCCTCCCCGGCACGGGGGCTGGCGTGGTGGATGGCCTGAGCGAAAACCTCCTTGCCCGTGCCCGTCTCGCCCGTAAGCAGCACGGAGGTGTCCGTAACGGCGACCTTGCGGGCCAGCCCGACGGCCCGGCGCAGCACGTCCGACGACCCGATGATGCGGTCGAACGAATGCTCCTCGGAGAGTTTGTCGTCGATGCGGGTCAGCCGCCGCTGCATCCGGGCTTTCTCCGAGGCGCGGCTCAGCAGCGGCAGAATCTTGTTGTTGTCGTCGCCTTTGGTGATGTAATCGAACGCGCCGTTCTTGATGGCCTGCACACCGTCCGGAATGTTCCCGTAGGCCGTCAGCAGAATCACCTCGGCGGCCGGGGCGAGGGCCTTGATCTTCCCGACCATGTCGACCCCGCTGCCGTCGGGCAGCTTCACGTCGCACAACACCACGTCGGGCGTTTCGCGTTGCAGGACTTTCAGTCCCTCGGCGCAGCTCGCAGCCTCGGCTACGGTGTACCCTTCCAGTCCGATAATGCGGGACAACAATTGCCGCAGCTGTTCTTCATCGTCTATAATCAGTATGTTGGCCATCCGTTCGTCTGTTTGCCCGAAACAAAGGTACGAAAAATCCGGCAAACCGAACCGTCTGCGCCGCACTCCCCGTCTCGCCGCCGCATGCGGGGGGGGAGCCGGTTCTTCTCGGCGGCGGTCCCGGCCGTTCCCGCAGCCCCCGAAACCGTCCGGCATCGGAGCAGCGCGCGGCCTTCCTGCACCCGGCCGCTCCGACTTTCGTTTTTTATCCTTATTTTTGTCGGAAGATACCGAAGACGATGCTGCATTTCGAAAGCGATTACATGGAGGGGGCGCACCCCCGGATTCTCGAACGTCTGGCCGAGACGAACTTCGAACGGACCGCCGGTTACGGCGCCGATCCCTACTCGGAGCGTGCGCGGCAGAGGATCCGCGCCGCCTGCGGCTGCCCCGATGCCGCGGTGTTCTTCACCGTGGGCGGCACGCAGACCAACGCCGTGGCGGCGGATGCCCTGCTCAGGCCGTGGCAGGGGGTGCTGGCGGCCGAGTCGGGGCATATCGGCGTGCACGAGGCGGGCGCCATCGAGGCCACGGGCCACAAGGTGCTGACGCTGCCCCACCGCGACGGCAAACTCCGCGCGGCGGAGGTGGAGGCGTGGATCCGGCGGTTCTACGCCGACGCCAACTTCGAACACATGGTCGCCCCGGGCATGGTCTACGTGTCGCATCCGACGGAGTGGGGGACGCTCTACACCCGCGCCGAGCTCGAAGCGCTCCGCGACGTCTGCCGGCGGCACGGGATTCCGCTCTACCTCGACGGGGCGCGGATGGCCTATGCGCTCGCGGCCGAAGGGACCGACGTCGGACTGGAGACCGTCGCCGCCTGCTGCGACGTCTTCTACATCGGCGGCACGAAGTGCGGCGCCCTCTTCGGCGAGGCGGTCGTCTTCCCCGATCCGGCTCTGGCGGCACACTTCTTCTCCGTCGCCAAGCGCCGCGGCGCCGTACTGGCCAAGGGGCGGCTGCTGGGCATTCAGTTCGACACGCTCTTCGCCGACGGACTCTACATGCGACTGGGAGCCCGCGCCGATGCGCTCGCCGCGAAGCTGCGGCGCGCCCTTGCGGACAAGGGCTACGAACTCCGCGCCGCGAACCCCACGAATCAGATCTTCGTCGTCGTGGAGAACGAACGCCTCGCGGAACTCTCCGAGCGGGCCGGATGCGCCTTCTGGGAGGCCGCGGACGAACACCGCACGGTCGTGCGCTTCGCGCTGGGCTGGGATGCGCGCGCGAGCGACGTGGACGAACTGATCGCACTTCTCGAACCCCGAACGCCATGAACGACACGACGGCCCCGCCGGAGCGGACGCTCCGCATCAAGAACATGGTCTGCCGCCGCTGCATCATGGCGGTGCGCAGCGAACTCGAACGCCTCGGGCTCGAACCCCTACGGGTCGGGCTCGGGGTGGCCGTGCTGCCCGAGCCGCCGTCTGCGGAGACGCTCGAAGCCGTGCGCGAGGCGCTCCGTCCGCTGGGCTTCGAACTGCTCGGCGATCGGCGGGCGCAGACGGTCGAACGCATCCGCAACGCGGTGGTCGAATGGGTCCACTACGGCGGCGGCGATCCGAACGTCAATTTGTCGGACTATCTGTCGGAGCGGCTGGGCCGCGACTACGATTCGCTGAGCCGCCTCTTCTCCGAGGCGACCGGCACGACGATCGAAAAGTATCTGACGGCTCAGAAGATCGAACGGGCCAAAGAGCTGCTCGTCTACGGCGAGATGACGCTCGCGGAGATCGCCGATGCGCTCCGCTATGCCAGCGCCGCTTACTTCAGCGCCCGCTTCAAGAGCGTTACGGGGATGACGCCGGGCGCTTTCCGCCGTCTGGGCGGCTGCCGCCGCAAGCCGCTCGACGAAGTGTAGCTCACCCCCCCCCTGCTTCCTCTTTTCGGCGGAGCACGGCCCGCCCGCTCCTTCCCGACACAGTACGGTCGCCTCGGAGGACTGCGCTTCGCCCGGGGCTTCGTGTCGGCTCTGCCGGCAGCGGCGGACTGCGGATGCGCTGCCGCATGCCGTTTCCTTTTTTTGCGTATCCGGACCTTGAAAGGAGCGGAAGGCGGGTCGGAGGCGATTTTCTTTCCGTTTCTTTTGCGGATCGCGGATGTCTTCAACGCGCAACGTGCACGCCCCTCCCTCGAAAAAAAGATCGGACCTCCGGCCGCGGAAATTCGTCTTTCGGGACGGCCCGGGCGCCGTTATGCGCCGTCCGGATGCCGGAGCGGATGTTCGTGAAGTGAAAAGGGCGGCGGGACCGGGAATGTAGGAGCCGGGGCGGACCGGGGAACGGCGGCGGAGCGAAGGACGCGACCCGGTCGGTGTGCGGGCGGTTCAGATCGGCAGGTGCTTTTCGACGGTTTCGCGCAGGTGGCGGCTGTCGAGGTGGGTGTAGATCTCGGTGGTGAGGATGCTCTCGTGGCCGAGCATCTCCTGCACCTGCCGGATGCCGGCGCCCCCTTCGAGCAGATGGGTGGCGAAGGAGTGGCGGAAGGTGTGGGGGCTGATGTGCTTTTCGATGCCCGCCCGGAGGGCGGCCTGACGGATGATCGTGAAGACCATCACGCGCGTGAGGCTCGTGCCGCGGTTGTTCAGAAAGACGGTCTCCGCGCCGGAGTATTTCGGCGGACGCTCTTCGAGGTAGAGCTGGATTTTGTCGCGTGCGGCGGCGCTCACGGGGACCAGCCGTTGTTTGTCGCCCTTGCCCGTTACGCGGATGTAGCCCTCGCCGAAGAAGAGGTCGGACAGCCGGAGCGCGGTGAGTTCCGAGACGCGCAGTCCGCACGAATAGAGCACTTCGAGCATGGCGCTGTCGCGGCGTCCCTTGGGCGTGCGCATGTCGACGGCGGCGATGATGCGGTCGATCTCGTCTGTGGTGAGCACGTCGGGCAGATGGCGTCCGAATTTGGGCGTGTCGATGAATTCGGCGGGCGACGCGGCGATGGCGTCGGTCAGCAGCAGGTAGTTGAAGAAGCTCCGGATGCCGCTCAGGATGCGGGCCTGCGAGGTTTTCTCCTTGCCGCGGTCGTAGAGCCAGCCGATGTAACGTTCGATCATGACGGCTTCGACCCGGCGCGGAGCGACGTCGTAGAAGCGCAGGATGAAGTGCGCGAACTGTCCGAGGTCGCGCATGTACGACTCGACGGTGTTGTCGGCCAGCCGTTTTTCCAGCTTGATGTAGGTGCGGTAGCGGCGGGCGATTTCCTCCCACTTTTTCGTGTTTTCTGCCATAAATCGTTAACTTTGCATAGGCAAAGTTAGGGTAATTTTACATAATTATGAACTACGTGGAGTTGAATATCGCCGTTTCCGATGCTTTGCAGGCCGAAATCCTGACGGCGCAGCTGGCCGATTACCCCTTCGAGAGCTTTCTCACGGAGGACGGTGCGCTCAAGGCGTACATCCCGCAGAAGGCGCTCGACGAATGCAAGGCGTCGGTCGATGCCATGCTCGACGGCTGCGGAGCGATGCGCCGCAGCTACCTCGCACTCGGCGCCGAAGATTGGAATGCGCCGTGGGAGAGCGGCTTCACGCCCGTGGAGATCGAGGGGCGGCTCCGAATCCGTGCGCCCCACCACGCACCGGCGCCGGAGGGGATGCCCGAGGTGATCGTCATGCCCTGCCTGTCGTTCGGCACGGGCCACCACGCCACCACGTATCTCATGGTGTCGGCGCTGCTCGATCTGGGCGTCGAAGGGCGCCGCGGGCTGGATATGGGCAGCGGCACGGGCGTGCTGGCCATCGTGGCCGCAGGTCGCGGCGCGGCGTCGGTGGACGCCGTCGACACCGACGAGTGGGCCGACCGCAACTGCCGCGACAACGCGGCGGCGAACGGCGTGGCGGACCGCGTGCATCCGCTGCTGGGCGATGTGAGCCGTGTGGCGGGCCGCCGCTACGACTTCGTTCTGGCCAATATCAACCGCAACGTGCTGACGGCTTCGATGCCCGCCTATGCGGCGCTTCTGTCCGAGGGCGGCGACCTGCTGCTGAGCGGATTCTTCGAGGCGGACGTCCCGAAAGTGGAGGCTTCGGCGGCCGGGGCCGGCTTTGCGGTCGCCGAGGTGCGCACGCGCGAAGGTTGGGCGATGATCCGCTGCAAAAAAGGGAGGACGGTTTGAAAAGCTACAAGGCGCGCGGGGTCGTGCTGCATACCCTGAAATACGGCGATTCGTCCATGGTCGTCTATCTGCTGACCGATGTCGGCGGCCGCCGCAGCTACATGGTGCAAGGGGTGCGCAGCACGCGCGGCCGCGGCTCTAAGCTGGCGCTCTTCCAGCCGATGTTCGCCGTGGAGTTCGAAGGGCTCGAATCGCCGCGCCGGCAGATGGACTCCTTCCGGGAGGTCCGCAGCGGCGCGGTGCTCCGTTCGGTCCCGTTCGATGTCCGGAAATCCACGATCGCGCTCTTTATGGCAGAGGTTTTGTATCGTCTGGTTCGGGAGAGCGAACCCAACGGCCCGCTGTTCGATTTCGTGTGGGGTTCGGTCGGCGCTCTGGATGCGATGGAGGAGGGAGTGGCCAATTTCCACCTCTGGTTTCTGGCCAACCTGAGCCGGTTTCTGGGGTTCTATCCGGGCAATGCCTATACGGCCGGGGCCTTTTTCGACATCCGCGAAGGGCTCTATACGAAGACCCCTCCGCCGCACGCGGGATACATGAGCGGAGAACATGCCCGCACGCTCGACGATTTCATCCGGTGCGACGTGCGCTGTCTCGGAGAGATCGGGCTGAACCGGCGCCAGCGGGTCGGATTTCTCGATGCCCTGCTCGTCTACTACGGCTATCACCTCGACGCCATCCGCGCCGTGCAGTCGGTGAAGATTTTGCAGGAGGTGTTTTGAGGCAGCCGGAAACCGGCCGCGCCGGCCCGTTGAACGGGACGGGGAGGTCGGAGGATTTATAAAAAAGTTGTGCGCCATGAAAAAACTGCTTGTCGTCCTGTTTCTTGCGTGCTCCGTTTCTGTGTGGGGCCAGACGCCGCCTGCGGCCGCCGTGCCGCCGGAATCCGGAGGGGAATCCCGGCCCGCGGATTCGCTCTCGGAAGTGCCGCAGGTGCGGTTCGGCGATCTCTACGGGCAGCAGCAGCGCGAGTGGGAGCGCGGACGACGGCTCCCGGTCCTGCCTCCGCTCCGGCTCAAGGTCTATCCGTGGGAGTCGGAGACTTCGGTGGTGCAGGTGCACAATCGGCTGCCCGTGCGCATCGACGTCCCGCTCAATACCCCGCGCCGGATCGCCACGTCGCTCTGGATCTCGAACGGTCAGGCGTGGAACTGGGGCGCCTATCCCGACGCTTTCCTCGACGCACGCACCCTCTCCATGCCGCTGCCGCGCTGACGGGGAGGAGGCCGCACGGTCTCTTTTCCGGCGGAAGATCCCTTCTCGGGACGCGCGGGAAACGACGTGCGGGGATGCTCTTTTTTGCGTCGTGCACAGTCTATTTTACGTATTTTAGCTTACTGAAAATCGGAAAAAAGAGCCTTTTTTTGCACTTCGAAACGATTGCAAGAAAAGGATGAAAAGATTTTTACTGTTTTTACTGCTGGCCGTACTCTGTGGATCGGGTGCGGCGGCTCAGGAACCGCTGCCCGAAGCGGACGAACGGCTGCGCAGCGAAGTGCGCCGTCTGAGCGAGCGCAGCCGCACATGGGATCGGGTGCTCGCGCGTATGCCGCGCATATCGGGGTATCTGCAACTGGGGTATGAGGCGGACGACGCCGGGACGTCGGAGTTCTTCATCAAACGGGTGCGCGTGCTGTTGCAGGGCGATATTTCGCCCCGTATGGATTACTGCGTGCATGCCGAGCTGGTCTCGCCGGCGCTGATGGATCTCTACCTCCGCTACAAACCGCTGCGGGCGCTCAACTTCCAGCTCGGGCAGTTCAAGCTCCCCTTTTCGATCGAAAACACGGAGTATCCGCCCCTGAAGATCGAATTCATCGACTATCCGCTGGCGCTGACGCGGCTCGTGAGTTTCAACGATGTCTGCGGCATGACGGGCGCCACGGGGCGCGATCTGGGTCTGATGGCCTACGGCGGATTCTTCGCACGCGAGGGATACGACATCCTGAGCTACAACGTCGGCGTGTTCAACGGCGAGGGGATCAACACCCTCGATGCCAACAAGAGCAAGGATCTGGTGGCTCGGCTGACGGTGCGGCCCGTGGCCGGACTGCAAATCGCAGGCTCCTACTACTGGGGCGAATACGGCAAGGAGTATCTGCGCCGCATCCGCTACGGCGCGGGCATCGGCTACGACCGCGGCATCGGGGTGGTTCGCAGCGAGTACATCTACGGCCGCACGGGCGACCTGCGCAGCGACGGCTGGTATGTGATGGGCGGTCTGCGTGCCGCCCGGCGGTGGCTCTTCGCCGTGCGCTGCGAAGCATTCACGGAGAACCGGGACGACAGCGACACGCGGCAGATGAACTACACGGCCGGCATCACGTGGCAGCCGGTGAAGCACCTGCGCTGCCAGCTCAACTACACCTACGAACATTATGCGGCGCCGGCCGCTGCCGGCCGCAACGTGGTGGCCGTCATGCTGAGCGGAATCTTCTGAAAACGGGGGAGTGATGAAAAAATGGTTGGAACGCTTCCGGACGGAGGATTGGATCATCGTGGCGGCGGGGATGCTGATCCTCGTCCTGTCGCTCGCCGCACCCGGATGGATGCCCCGCATGCCGGAGAAGTTCGCAACGCCGGCGGACGCCGCGAAGGGGCTGGGGCTCTATCTGTTTCTGCTGGTGCTGACCGCGGGGTGCCAACGGCTGCTGCGACGGCCGGCCGGGGGGCTGGCGCTCTCGCTCGCTGCGATCTTCGCGCTGGCCGTGCTGGCGTCGGCCGCGGCCGCGACCGGGCCGGTGCGCGAATGGGGTTTCGAATCGGTCTTCTTCGCCGTGCTGTTCGGGCTGGCGATCGGCAACACGTGCCGGCTGCCCGAGTGGCTCAGGCCGGCGATACAGAGTGAATTTTATATAAAGATAGGTATCGTTTGCCTCGGTTCGACGATCCTTTTCGACGATGTGCTCCGGTCGGGAGCTTACGGGCTCGGGCAGGCGCTCGTGGTCGTGGTCGCGGTGTGGTACTTCGCGTTCTGGATTTCGCGCCGGCTGGGGGTCGACAGAGAGATGTCCACGATGCTGTCGAGCGCCGTGTCGATCTGCGGCGTCTCGGCGGCGATCGCCACGAGCGGCGTGATTCGCGGCGACAACCGCAAGCTCTCGTACATCATCTCGCTCGTGCTGGTTTGCGCCGTGCCGATGATGTATCTGATGCCGTGGCTCGCGGAGCTCATGGGGCTCGGCGGGGAGGTTGCCGGAGCATGGCTCGGCGGCACGATCGACACCACGGGAGCCGTGGCCGCGTCGGGTACCATGCTGGGCGACGAGGCCGCGCGGACGGCCATCATCGTAAAGTCGTCGCAGAACGTGCTGCTGGGGCTGGCGGCTTTCGCCATTTCGCTCTATTGGTCTTGCAGCGGACAGGAGCGCCGCGAGAAGCCGACGCTCGGCGTGATCTGGAGCCGCTTCCCGAAGTTCGTGGTGGGTTTCGTGCTGGCGTCGCTGATCTTCAGCTTCTGCCTCGACGCGGAGACGGCGCGGGCCGCGGGCAGGATCACCAAGGGATTCAGCAACACGCTTTTCAGCATCGCGTTCGTCTGCATCGGGCTGGAGACCCGTTTCCGCGACATCTTCTCGCGCGGGAACCGGCGGCCGCTCGCGGCGTTTCTCATCGCGCAGGGATTCAACGTCGTGGCGACGCTCGCCGTGGCTTATCTTCTGTTCGGCGTGCTCAAACCGATGTGGAGCTGAGTGCGGTCGGCGTTCTGCCCGGAGCGTGCCGGGCTGGAGGACGATTGCGGAGAGAAAGGTTGTCTGTCGGGTCTCGAAAATCGGGAATCGCCCCTGTCGGTGTCTGTTCCGGCAGGGGCGGAATCGTTGGACGGAGGTTGTCCGGCTCTCTTTTTCGATAACCCGGGGGCGGTCCGGGCATCGCCCGGAGAGTGTCGGGGGGGGCGCCCGGAGGAGCCGTATCCGGTAGAGCGGGCATGAAGGACAGCCGTGTCCGAGGCGTATCGTGCCGCGACGGGTGGACGGTCGCCGGAAGGCGGACGACGGGCTGCGGGTGTATTTACCTGCGGCTCGTCTTTTTTTTGCGTTTCCGGCCGGCGGCGTCGGGGCCGGCGCCGGACTTGGGGCGGTCGGCGGCCCCGATGCCGGACTCGGAACGGGGCATGGCTTCGGAGCGGGTGCCGCCATCGGGACGGGCGCCTGCACGGATTCGCCGCCCGCGCTCGCCGGGCCGTTCGCGGAAGAAGTAGCTCTTCTGCCGCCGTTTTTCGTCCTGCGAGCGGGCGACGTAGACCGGTTCGCGGGTGTAGGGATTCTCGCCCGTGCGGAACATGACCGACGAGAGGGTCATCGGCGTGGGGGTGAGGTCCTGCACCTGTTCGAGCGTGAAGTGCAGCCTGCCGAGCACCTTTTGCGCGAGCGAACGCATGTCCGTCTCCGTGCAGCCCGGGTGCGACGAGATGAAATAGGGGATCAACTGGTAGGGCAGCCCCTCTTCGCGGCAGATGCGGCGGAAGTCGTCGTTCAGGCGCTCGAAGAGGGCGAACGGCGGTTTGCGCATGAGCCGCAGCACGCGGTCCTCGGTGTGTTCGGGCGCGACCTTCAGGCGGCCCGAGGTGTGGTGCCGCAGGACGGTGCGCAGGTAGTCGCCGCCGTCGAACAGGTCGTAGCGGATGCCGCTGCCGATGAAAGCCTTCCGGATCCCCTTCACGGCCCGTATCTTGGCATAGAGTTCCATGAGCGGCCGGTGGTCGTCGTCGAGGTTGGGGCACTTTTTCGGATGCAGACACGACGGGCGGCGGCACTTGGCGCAGAGCGTGCGGTCGCGGCCGCCGAGCCCGTACATGTTGGCCGAGGGGCCGCCCACGTCGGAGAGGCAGCCCTTGAAACCGGGCATGCGGGCGATGCGCTCCACCTCGGCGAGGATCGAACGCTCGCTGCGCGAGTGGACGAACTTGCCCTGATGGGCCGAGATGGTGCAGAACGAGCAGCCGCCGAAGCAGCCGCGGTGGAGGTTGACCGAGAATTTGATCATCTCCCACGCCGGAATATCCCCCTTGCCCGCATAACGCGGATGGGGCGCCCGCTCGTAGGGCAGGTCGAACGAGCGGTCGAGCTCCTCGGTCGAGAGGGTCGCCAGCGGCGGGTTGACCACGACGAAGCGGTCGCCCGTGGGTTCGACGAGCGTGTGCACCGGCTCCATGAGGTTGCTCTGGGTCTCGATGACGGTGAAGTTCTCGCCGAAGGCGCGGTCGTCGCGCGCGCACTCCTCGTAGGAGTGCAGACGGATCGTGGTCCCGGGGTCGAGGCGGTCGACATAGCCGCTGTCCGCGAGGAAGGCCACCTGCCGGATCTTGCGGAGCAGCTTGGCGTTGTAGCCGTTGCGCATGGCACGGGCCACCTGCTGCACGACCCCCTCGCCCATGCCGTAGATCAAAAGGTCGGCGCCGCTGTCGGCGAGGATCGAAGGCATCACCGTGTCGCTCCAGTAGTCGTAGTGGGCCAGCCGGCGCAGCGAAGCCTCGATGCCGCCGGCGACCACGGGCGTGTGGGGAAAGAGCCGCTTGAGGATCCGCGTGTAGACCGCGACGGCGCGGTCGGGGCGGAAACCCGCCTTGCCGCCCGGCGTGTAGGCGTCGTCGTGGCGCAGGCGCAGGTTGGCCGTGTAGTGGTTGACCATCGAGTCCATCGCGCCGCCCGAGACGCCGAAGAACAGACGCGGCGCGCCCAGCTTGGTGAAGTCGCGCAGGTCGTCGCGCCAGTTGGGCTGCGGCACGATCGCCACCCGATAGCCCTCGGCTTCGAGCAGCCGTCCGACGACGGCGGCGCCGAAGGCCGGATGATCGACATAGGCGTCGCCCGTGAAGAGGATGACGTCGAGGCAGTCCCAGCCGAGGGCGCGTACCTCCTTGAGGGTGGTGGGCAGGAACATGGGCGGCCGGTCAGGATTTGTCGTCGAGGAACTGGCGCGCCGAGGCGGTGTAGCCGTCCCACTTCTCCACGAGCTGCCGGAAGTCCTCCGGCAGCGCGCTCTCGAAGCGCAGCTCCTCGCCCGTGCGCGGGTGTGCGAACCCGAGCGAACGGGCGTGGAGCGCATGGCGGGGCATGAGTGCGAAGCAGTTCTCGATGAATTGTTTGTACTTGGCGAAGGTCGTGCCCTTCAGGATGCGGTCGCCGCCGTAGCGTTCGTCGTTGAACAGGGGGTGGCCCTGCCACGCCATGTGGACGCGGATCTGGTGCGTGCGCCCCGTTTCGAGACGGCACTCCGCGAGCGTTGCGTAGCCGTAGCGTTTCAGCACGCGCCAATGCGTAACGGCGTGTTTGCCGTCCGAGCCGTCCGCGAAGACGTGCATCTTGAGCCGGTCTTTGGGCGAGCGGCCGATGTGGCCCGTGATGGTTCCCTCGTCTTCGGGGAGGTTGCCCCAGACCAGCGCCGTATAGCGGCGGTGGACCGTATGGTCGAAGAACTGCTTCGCCAGCCGGGCGTGGGCGAGTTCGTTCTTCGCTACCACGAGCAGTCCCGAGGTGTTCTTGTCGATGCGGTGGACGAGCCCCGCGCGCTGGTTCCCCTCGCGGAAGAGGGGCAGCTCGCGCAGATGCCACGCGAGGGCGTTGACCAGCGTGCCGCTGTAATTGCCGTGCCCCGGGTGGACGACCATCCCCGCCGGTTTGTCGACCACCAGCAGATCGTCGTCTTCATAGACGATTTCGAGCGGGATATGCTCGGGGACGATCTCCGTCTCGCGGCGCGGATAGGGCATCACGATCGAGATGCGGTCGAGCGGCTTGATCTTGTAGCTCGATTTGGCGGCCGTGCCGTTCACGAGGATGTTGCCGCTGTCGGCCGCCGCCTGTATGCGGTTGCGCGAGGTGTGCTCCATGCGGACGGTGAGGAACCTGTCGAGACGCATGGGGGTCTGACCCTTGTCGACCGTGAGGGCGAAGTGTTCGTAGAGTTCGTCCTGTTCCTCGCCGCTTTCGTCGATTTCGTCGGTCTGCTGGTCGGTGTATCTGTCGTCGGTCATCGGTCAGAAGAAAAATTCGTCCGTTTCGTCGTCTCGGGCTTGGGCCGCGGCGGGCGGCGGGTCCGAAGGGGTGCCGTTTTGCGGTTGCGATGCCCCCGACTGCGGTCCGGCGGGCGTCAGCGCATGTTCCAGCCGTATGCGCGCCAGCGAATCGGCCGCGGCCTGTTCGCGCCGGATCCGCTCCTCGGCCAGCGCACGGGCGGCTTTCTCGGCCTCGGCACGCACCTTGGCGGCCCGCTCCTTGTCGAGCGTGAGCCGCAGATCGACCTCCGAGCCGAGGGGGACGCTCTGCTCCTGTCCGGGGCTTTGGACGTAGACGCGCGCGTCTTTCTGGTTGAGCAGGTTGATGCCCTCGTCGAAGTCGATCCGCCCGACGTTGAGGCCCAGCTCCCACAGCCGGCCCTTGGCCTCGGCGAGCGGATAGCCCGTAACGTTGGGCGTTACGACCGTGCCGCAGCCGCCTTCGACTCCCACGTGGAGCGTAATCCCCGTCCCTGCTTCGGCCTCCATGCGGCTCGCGGGGAGCACCTCCTGCCCGTCGCAGTATTCGGCCAGCACGTAGTTGGTGGCCATGTCGGCGCGGTAGACCAGACGGTCGATCCCGAGCCCGGCGATTTCGAGCATGTTCTTGGCCTGCCGGAGCGAGCGGCCCGCCACGTAGGGTACGGGCACCATCTTCTGCCGGAAGGAGTTGATCGTGAGGTAGACCGTGCGTCCGGGCTTGACCTCGACGCCCCCTTCGGGGAGCTGGTCGAGCACGATGCCGCCTTCGTAGGCCGGGACGAAGAGCGAGTCGTTGACGGCGAGCACGAGGTCGCGGTCGTGCGCCTTCCGCTGCGCTTCGGCCAGCGGCATGCCCGAGAAGTCGGGCACGGTGCGGCGGGCGCCGTGGCGCGTGCCGGCGAGCATCAGCACGTGGGCCGCGACGGCCAGCGCGACGAGCGTGAGCGCGATGAGCGCGAGGTGGCAGGCCAGCGGCCTGCGGCGGAGTGCGTTCCAGTATCGGACGGGTTTCTGCATGGCGGTTGTAGGGTTATTTCGGGGCCTTGCGGTAGAGGTAGACGGCGATCAGCAGATAGATGAGGTTGGGGGTCCAGACGGCCAGTCCGGCGGGCATGGTGCCGCTCTTGGCGAACTCCTCGAAGAAGCGGTTGAAGAGGATGTACGAGAAGCAGAGGCCCGTGCCGATGCCGATGTGGAGGCCCGTGCCGCCGCGCACCTTGCGCGAGGAGAGCGAGACGCCGATCAGCGTGAGGATGAAGGTCGCCAGCGGATAGGCGAAGCGCGCGTGTTTCTCCACGGCGATGATGTTCACCGAGTCGGAGCCTTTGGCCCGCTGCTGGGCGAGGAATTCGTTCAGCTCGGTGATGTTCATCGTCTCCACGAGGTCGGCCACGCGCCCCAGCTCGGCCATTTCGAGGTCGATGAGCGTGTCGAGGTTGCGGCGCGGCGTGAAGGTCTCCGTGCCCAGCGAGTCGAACTCGCGCGTGGTGTAGCGGTTGGCGGTCCAGCGTTTGGATGCGGGGTCGAGCTTCGCGTCGGCGGCTTCGAGCGAACGGGTCATGGTGCTGCCGTCGTAGTGTTCCAGAGCGAAGAACTGCGCCTGCTTCGACTGGTCGGAGTAGCCGCGGATGTAGACGAACGTCCCCGGTTCGAGCTGACGGTAGATGTGGCGGTCGTACTGGGTCGACTGGCGGTTCTTGCGGTATTTGCTCTCGAAGGCCACGGTCGAGCGCTGCGTAACGGGGATGATCCACAGGCTCAGCGTCATCGACAGGGCCGAGATGACCAGCGCCCCGAGGAAGTAGGGCCACATGAGGCGCCGGAACGACATGCCGCCCGAGAGCATGGCGACGATCTCGGTCTGGTAGGCCATCTTCGAGGTGAAGAAGATCACGGCGATGAAGGTGAACAGACCGCTGAACTGGTTGATGAAGAAGGGGATGAAGTTCAGGTAGTAGTCGAAGACGATCGCCTTCAGCGGGGCTTTGAGCTCCGTGAAGTCGTCGATCTTCTCCACATAGTCGAAGATCACCACCACGACGATGATCATCGCGATGGCGAAGAAGTAGGTCGAGAGGAATTTCCCCAGTATGTAGCGGTCCAGTATCTTGAACCCGGGAAAACGGAGTTTCATGGTTTCGGCGTTTTATCGGAGTCTCCGGCCCAATTTGGCGACCATCCGTTCCTTCCACGGCTTGAAGTCGCCGGCGACGATGTGCGCACGCGCCTCCGTAACAAGCCGGAGGTAGAAGGCGATGTTGTGCAGCGAGGCGATCTGCGCCGCCAGCATCTCGCCCGCAGCCGCCAAGTGGTGAAGGTAGGCTTTGGTGTAGGTCCGGTCGACGAAGGCGGTGCCCTCGGGGTCGAGGGGCGCGAAGTCGTCGGCCCACTTGCGGTTGCGGATGTTGATGATCCCCTCCGACGTGAAGAGCTGGCCGTTGCGGCCGTTGCGCGTGGGCATCACGCAGTCGAACATGTCGACGCCGCGTTCGATCCCTTCGAGGATGTTCACGGGGGTGCCGACCCCCATCAGGTAGCGGGGCCGGTCCTCGGGCAGGATGGCGTTCACGACCTCGATCATCTCGTACATCACCTCCGTGGGTTCGCCGACGGCCAGACCGCCGATGGCGTATCCGTCGGCGTCGTAACGCTGCACGTTCTCCGCCGCACGGGCCCTGAGGTCGGGATAGGCGCATCCCTGCACGATGGGGAAAAGCGCCTGATAGTGGCCGTAGCGGGGCTGCGTGCGGTGGTAGCGGTCGAAGCAGCGGTCGAGCCAGCGCTCGGTCAGATCGAGCGACTTGGAGGCGTACTCGCGCGGGGCGTCGCCGGGAGGACACTCGTCGAAGGCCATCATGATGTCGGCGCCGATCGTGCGCTCGGTGTCGATCACGCTCTCGGGGGTGAACAGATGCTTCGATCCGTCGATGTGCGAGCGGAAGTGGCACCCCTCCTCCCGGAGCTTGCGGCAGTCGGCCAGCGAGAAGACCTGAAATCCGCCGCTGTCGGTGAGCATGGGCCCCTCCCACGACGAAAAACGGTGAACGCCGCCCGCGCGCTCGATGATCTCCATGCCGGGGCGCAGGTAGAGGTGGTAGGTGTTCGCCAGAATGATCTGCGCCCGGGCTTCGTCGCGTACGTCGCGGTGGAAGATGCCCTTGACGGCCGCGGCCGTCCCCACGGGCATGAAGATCGGAGTGCGGACGATGCCGTGGTCGGTCTGCAGCTCGCCGGCGCGGGCCCGTGTGGCGGGGTCTTTATGTTGTACAGTGAATTTCATACCTCCTACTTTGAAGGACAAAAGTACGCAAAATATTGTGAAAAGCGGAAAGAGCGGGCCGAATGGTGCGATTTTTTGCTGCGCGGGGAGTCCGTTTGACATTCGTTTTCGTATCTTTGCGAATCAATCACAAGTGTTTCTCCGATGCAGTTCGCCGATATCGTTTTGTCGCACTACGGATGGGAGGGCGTGGCGCTCGCGGCGCTCCTCCTCGTGCTGCTGTGCGTGCAGTCCTACTACTATGTGTGCGTCTACGGGCGCATTCCCACCTATAAGAACAACCGCCGGCCCGCGGTGCTCGCCGAAGAACCTGCGTTGTCGGTCGTCATCCCGATGTTCTCGGAGGACTACGGGTTCGTCGAGGAGCGTCTGCCGCTGATTCTGGCGCAGGAGTACCGCGATTTCGAGGTGGTGCTGGTCTATGTGGGCGCCGACAGCGATTTCTACGAAGACCTCGTGCGGCTCAGGCTCACCTTCCCGCAGGTCTTCGTAACGAAAATCCAGCTCGATCCCCGCTTTCCGATCTCGCGCAAGATGGCGCTCAACGTGGGCATCAAGTCGGCGCACAACGAACATCTCGTCTTCTCGTCGACCGATGTCGTGCCCGGGACCGACCGCTGGCTCTCGCTGATGGCCAAGGGATTCTGCAAGGGGCAGATCGTGCTGGGCTACTGCGGGCTCGAACGGGGCAGGGGCCTCCGCAACTACCTCATGCGCACGTGGCGGATGATGCACTCGGCCGACTGGCTGGGACGGGCCGTCGGGCGGCGCCCCTATCGGGGCACGCTCCACAACCTCGGCCTCACGAAGAGCCTCTACTTCGGGGCCAACGGCTTCACGCACCTCAATATGAACATCGGCGAGGACGACCTCTTCATGCAGAAGGTCATGACGCGCGACAACGTGAGCGTGATCCTCTCGCCGCGCGCTTCGCTGCGCGAGAAGACGTGGGGCGGCCTGAGGGGGTGGTTCGCTGCGGAGCGCTATTTCGGTTCGGCCGTGAAGTTCTATCCGCCCGCCGTGCGGCGCTTTCTCGCGTGGGAGCCCTGTTCGCGTCTGCTCTTCTTCGCGGCGGCCGTGTGCGCCCTCGCCGTCATGCCCGCCGAATACAAGATCGGGGCCGCCGTGCTCGTGGCGGTCCGTTACCTTATGGTGGCGCTCGAAGTGCGCCGTGTGGCGCGCCGTCTGGGCGAGACGGGGATCGCGGGCCGCTACTTCCTCTACGATCTGCTGAGCCCTTGGCTGACGCTGCTGCTCGGTGCTGCGCTGCTGCGCAAAGACGACCGCGTATGGAGATAGCCGACTACATCGTCGCCGAGGACCGGCGGCTGGTCGAACTGGCGCTCGGGGGCGACGACACGGCCTTCGAATACCTGTTCAACCGCTACCGCGACGCCATCCACCGGCTGTTCGTGCAGCGGCTGGGGGGCGTGAACGACGCCGACGACCTGTTGCAGGAGACCTTCGTGAAGGTTTATATCAATCTGGGCAGCTACCGCACCGACTACACCTTCGGGCAGTGGGTCTATACCATCGCCCGCAACACGTTCATCGACTTCATGCGCAAGCGGCAGGACGATCTGCCGATCGACGAACGGTTCGCCTCGCCGCCGGCCAGCGGACCGACGCCCGAGGAGAGCGTCATCCGTCTCCAGCAGCGCACGCAGATCGAACACTATCTGGAGCGGCTCGCGCCCCGCTACCGGCAGCTGGTGCGGATGCGCTTTTTCGACGAGTACTCCTACGAAGAGATCGCGGCCAAGCTCGCGCTGCCGCTCGGGACGGTGAAGACGCAGATCCACCGAGCACGGGAACAGATGTGCCGGATGATTAAGAAAGAAGAATAATGCGGAAGGCTTCGCGGCCGGCGGTCCGGAGGGTGTTGCCGTCCGGCATCGTGCGGCGGCGGGCGTTTGCGGGGCGTCGTGTGCGGGGAGGGGGCGTACTGCCGGGAGGCGCGCGTGCAGGGAGCCGTCCGTCAGCGGCAGCGGTGTGCGTGCGGAAGGCTTCGCTGTGCTGCGGCTCGTCCCGTGCCGGGGCCGGAGCGGAGGCGTCTCGTGGTGGGTGAACCCGTCTGAGGCGGCCGTTTGGCGCGGGGCGGATTCCGCGCGGAAGTCCGGACGGCATGGCGGCTGGCGGTGCGCCGCACCGGAGCTGCACGGCGGGTGCGGCGATGGATGAGGGCCGTCTCGGCGGGGACCTTCGTTTTTACGACCGTCGCCGTGGCGGTGGCCGCGGCGCTTCCGGAACTTCGGAGACGGCACGGCGGATGCGGGCCGGGAGGCGGCGGATCGTCCGCGGCGTCCCTTCCTGCGAAAGAGAGTAGGAATATAACGGATATGGAACTGATCGACAAATATTTTCCCGGCCTCACGCCGCTTCAGCGCGAGCGCTTCGCCGCGCTCTACGGGCTTTACGCCGAGTGGAACGCCCGCATCAACGTCGTCTCGCGCAAGGATTTCGAACAACTCTATTTGCGCCACGTGCTCCACTCGCTCGCCATCGCCCGCGTCTGTGCGTTCGATGCCGGAGCCCGCATCCTCGACGCCGGGTGCGGCGGGGGGTTTCCGAGCGTTCCGCTGGCGATCCTCTTTCCCGAGGCGCGTTTCACGGCGGCCGACTCCATCGCCAAGAAGATCGGCGTCGTCCGCGGGGTCGCGGAGAGTCTCGGGCTGGAAAACCTCACGCCCCGCTGCGTGCGGGTCGAAACGCTCGGGACCGAACGATTCGACTATGTGGTTTCGCGGGCCGTTACCGATATGTCCGTCTTCGTGGGGTGGGTCTGGCCGCTCCTCGAACGGGGCCGGCGCGGGACGCTGCCCAACGGCATCCTCTATCTGAAAGGGGGCGATCTGGCCGAAGAGCTGGCCCGCACCCGCAAGCGGTGGGACATCTATGCCGTTTCGGATTATTTCGCCGAAGATTTTTTCGATACAAAAAAAGTGGTTTATACGCCCAAGAGGTAGCGCGCGCCGGGTGTTTGCGCACGGAAGGGTTCCGTGCGGACGAAGCATCGGTTGATCGGGGGGGGGAGAGTACGCTGCGATGACGGGTGCAGCGCAGACTTCGCCGCGTCCGCACTGCGGGCGGATGCCGCTCGATGCGATGCGCGACCCGGTTCGCCCGCTCCCGGGAGTGCGGGTGGAAACGGTCGAACTCCTTACGTCCGTTTTCCCGCTCCGGCCCGAAGTTGTGTCCGGCTCAGCGTTCGGCTTAGCGAAAACGTCGGTTTTCATCCTTACGTTTTCCTGCTCCGGCGCGGCCCGGGCGAGTTCGGCGCTGGGCGGCTCGGCGGGAACGTTCGGCGTCGGAGGGAGGCGGGATACGTTCCCTTGTCGTGTTCCGGTTCGCGGCGCTCCGGAGCCGTGCGGGCTGCGGCGGCGGAAATACGTCCGCAGCGAGGGCGTGCCGTGCTGGTTGAGGCCCCGTTTTTTCACTCTGACGGAGATCGTCGTATTCACCGCGTCAGCGGCTTCGCATGTGCGATGCGGGCCGTTCGCCGCCGTCCCGATGCGACGGACCGGGTTACGCCGGAAAGGCGCAGGTGCGTCCCGCCGCCGGCGTCGAACCGCAGAGGAGCCGGAAAACCGTAGGGCGGAAAAACCGCTGGCGCCGTGTCTCGCCCCCCCCCTCCGAACGTCGGGAAGAGAGGGCTCGGGAGGCCGCCGCAACTGAAAGCGGGGGGAGGGGACGTTTCGCGGCACGAAGAAAACGCGCCGTTCGTGTCGCGGCGGCTCGGGCGAACGGCGGACCGTCCGCAAGGTCGCCTGCGGCCGCATTCGCGCGCGCTTCGCGCATGATTTCCGCATCGGAAGCGGGGCGTCGGGTCCGCGGATGCGGAATTTCCGGCATACGGCCGGCTCGCCGGCTGTCTTCCGGCGGGGGGGGGACGAAGAAAGGGCGCGCTGCTATTTCTTCGCTCCGGCGCGGGCTGCGATCCGGCTCACGTCGGACATGAACGTCTTGGCGTCCGAAGCGCCCGAGATGCGGCCGAGAAGCTCGCCGTCGGAGGTGAATATCAGGTAGGTGGGAACGGCGGACGCATCGTACTTTTGCATCAGCGCCCTGCCCGTGGGGCGGTCCACGTCGTATTTGACGGGAATGAAGCGCGCGTGCAGGAATTCGGCGACATCGCTGCGCGAGAAGACCTGCTTGTCCATCGCGCGGCAGGGCGGACACCACGACGCATAGAGGTCTACGAAGACCATCTTGCCTTCCCGCACCGCCATTTCGTGTACGGCGTCCGTGGATTCGGTCTCGAAGCGCACCTGCGCTCCGGCGGTCCATGCCGCGAGCGCGAGCAGCAGGGTGAAGATGCTTTTTTTCATGACGGGTTCTCTTTTTCCGTGGTGGAGAGCAAACCGCATGCCGCCTGAATGTCCTCCCCGCGCGAAGCGCGGATCGTCGTCTGGAGGCCCTTGGCCGTCAGCGCGTCGCGGAAGCGGATCATCGCCTCCGGGTCGGGCGAGAAGTAGGGCGAGCCGGGAATCCGGTGGAAGCGGATGAGGTTGATGCGGCATCTGATGCCGTCGAGCAGCCGGCACAACGCGCGGATGTGGCGCGGCGTGTCGTTCATCCCGCTCAGGACGATGTACTCGAACGACACGCGCCGCTGGTGCGAGAAGTCGTAGCGGCGCAGGATGTCCGCCACGTCGGCGATGGGCCATGCCCGTTCGACGGGCATGATCGCGGCCCGCTCCTCCGGAAAGGGGTTGTGGAGGCTCACGGCGAGGTGGACTTTCGTAGTCTCCAGAAAACGGGGCAGCTCGGGCGCGACGCCCGCCGTGGAGAGGGTGATGCGCGTGGGCGACCAAGCGAACCCCCACGGAGCCGTCAGGATTTCGAGCGCGCCGAGCACGTTGTCCGCGTTGTCGAGCGGTTCGCCCATCCCCATGAAGACCAGATTGGTCAGTTTTTCCCGCTCGGGGAGCGAGCCGATCTGGTTGAGGATGTCGTTCGTCGGGAGCGACTGCCGGAGCCCCTGCCGGCCCGTGGCGCAGAAGCGGCAGCCCATGCGGCAGCCGGCCTGCGACGAGACGCAGAGCGTGGCGCGGTCGCCGTCGGGGATGTAGGCCGATTCGACGAAATGACCTCCGCGGGTCCGGAAGAGGTATTTTTTCGTGCCGTCGGTCGAAACGCTGACCCGTTCGGGCGGCGTGAGCCCCGCGGCGTACTCTGCGGCGAGCGAAGCCCGGGCGGCGGCAGGCAGATCGGTCATCTTCTCGATGCAGTCTATGTGTTTGACATACAGCCATCTGGCGATCTGCCGCGCGGCGAAACGGGGCAGACCCGTCCGGGCTGCGAGCGCTTCGAGCTGGGCGAGGTTCATGCCGTAAAGGGGTTTCTGCATGGTCTTGGCGGCTTTCGGTTCGGAGCACAAATGTAGACAAAATATAAAGAATTTTGAGCCGTGTGCATCTATTTTTGATTTTTTCTCTATATATTTGTAGTTGCTTAAAGCGCCCGTAAGAATTGCACCGGATTGAAACAATTAAATTGACGATAGATGGAACTTAAAAAATCACCCAAAGCAGATCTGAAAAACAAGCGGGGGCTCCTGCTCGAAATCGGTCTGGTCGTATCGCTCGGACTCGTGATCGCGGCCTTCGCCTATACGCCGAAGGAGTACCGGATTCAGCAAGTGGAAAATACGGCCCAAGTGGTCGAGGAGGAGATGACCGAGATCACCCGTCAGCCCGAAGAGCCGCCCGCCCCTCCCAAGAAGGTGGAGGTGAAAGTGATTTCGGACATTCTCGACATCGTGAGCAACGACCAGAAAATTTCGACGAATCTGTCCTTCGACGAGTTCGACGAGGACGCTTCGATCGAGCCGATCGTCGAGATGCAGGAGGAGGAGATCGTGGACGACCAGCCGTTTTACAGCGCGGAGGAGATGCCCACGTTCCAAGGCGGCGACATCAACGTGTTCCGCAAATGGGTGCAGGACAACGTGAAATTCCCGCAGATCGCTCTGGAGAACGGCATTCAGGGTACGGTTACGATCGCATTCGTCGTAGAGCGCGACGGTACGCTCACCGTCCTCGAAGTGCTCGCCAGCCCCGACCGTTCGCTTACGGACGAGGCGATTCGGGTGCTCAAGAAATCGCCCAAGTGGAAACCCGGCAAGCAGCGCAATCAGGCGGTGCGCGTGCGATATAACCTGCCCGTGGTATTCAGACTTCAAAATTAGCCGCCTCGAACGAGTACGGTGAGGGTATCCTTTTTGCGGGGATACCCTTACTTTTAGCCGATGGAACAGAATAAGGAAAAGATCGAACGTGCGGACCGCGAATGCGCCGTGCTGGTCGCGGTCGTCCGCGACGGTCAGGACCTCCGGCAGACGGAGGAGTACCTCGACGAACTGGAGTTTCTGGCCGAAACGGCCGGCATCGGGAGCGTGCGCCGTTTCACGCAGCGCTTGCCCCAGCCTTCGGCGCGCATCTACGTCGGTCCGGGCAAACTGGAGGAGATCGCGGCCTATTGCAAGGAGCGGGAGATCGACGCGGTGATTTTCGACGACGAACTTTCGCCGTCGCAGACCCGCAACATCGAACGGGCGATGCCGTGCCGCGTGCTCGACCGCACGCGGCTGATTCTCGACATCTTCCTGTCGCGTGCGCAGACGGCCTATGCCAAGACGCAGGTGCAGCTGGCCAACTACGAGTACATGCTGCCCCGGCTGGCGGGTATGTGGACCCACCTCGAACGGCAGCGCGGCGGCACGGGCACGCGCGGCGGCGCCGGCGAACGCGAGATCGAGACCGACCGCCGCATCGTCCGCAACCGGATCGCGAAGCTCAAGGAGGACTTGCGCAGGATCGACCGTCAGATGGCCGTGCAGCGCTCGAACCGCGGTTCGATGGTGCGCGTGGCGCTCGTGGGCTACACCAACGTGGGAAAGTCGACGCTCATGAACCTCATTGCGAAAAGCGAGGTGTTCGCCGAAAACAAACTCTTCGCCACGCTCGACACGACGGTCCGCAAGGTCGTCTTCGACAACCTGCCGTTCCTGCTGTCGGATACGGTGGGGTTCATCCGCAAGCTGCCCACGGAGCTGATCGAATCGTTCAAATCGACGCTCGACGAGGTGCGCGAGGCCGATCTGCTGGTCCATGTGGTCGACATTTCGCATCCGCAGTTCGAGGATCAGATCGCCGTGGTGAAGCAGACCTTGCAGGAGATCGGTGCGGGCGACAAACCCGTGTATCTGGTCTTCAACAAGGTGGATGCTTATACCTATATTAAGAAAGAGGCCGACGACCTCACGCCGGCCGCGCGGGAGAACCTCTCGCTCGACGATCTGAAGAAGAGCTGGATCGCGCGGGCCAACACTCCCTGCATCTTTCTTTCGGCCAAGGAGCGGATTCAGATCGACAAGTTCCGGTCGGACCTCTACGGCATGGTGCGCGAAATACACGCCGGACGCTATCCGTTCAACAATTTCCTCTATTGAGCCGTTTCGTCAAGCCGAGCGCAGGCGCGGACTTGTGCGGGCTCTGCCGAGGCGGGAACGCAGGATGAAAAACGACCTTTCTTCAAACCGACAAAACCAAGATAACCCTATTATGTTGCACACGCTCAGCCACGAGAACACGATTCTCAACAAATTCATCGCCGAAATCCGCGACAAACGGATCCAGACGGATTCGATGCGCTTCCGCCGCAACCTCGAACGCATCGGCGAAATCACGGCCTACGAGATTTCGAAGACGTTGGAATATGTCCCCAAAGCCGTGGAGACGCCGCTGGGCGAGGCTTCGGTGGAGATGATCGCGGACAAGGTCGTGGTGGCGACGATCCTGCGTGCGGGATTGCCGTTCCATCAGGGATTCCTCAACTATTTCGACGATTCGGAGAACGCTTTCGTCTCGGCCTACCGCAAGAGTACGAAGGACGGAAAGTTCAAGGTGAAGGTCGAATACATTTCGTGCGGCGAGCTCGAAGACAAGGTGCTGCTGCTGGTCGATCCGATGCTGGCGACGGGTTCGTCGCTCGTGCTGGCCTACAATGCGCTCGTCGAGCGGGGCGGACAGCCCAAGCACACCCACGTGGCGGCCATCATCGCCAGCGAACAGGGGGTCGATTACGTGGAGCAGAACATGCCCCGTCAGACGACGACCGTCTGGGCATCGGCCGTGGACGAGGAGCTGACGTCGCGGATGTATATCGTCCCGGGTATCGGCGACGCAGGCGATCTGGCCTACGGTGCGAAGCTCTGAACCCGCCGGCTTCGGTCGGGGCACCTGCGGCCGAGGCGGTGGGCGGAGCCGGATCCGGCGGACGAAGTGCCGGCCGGTGAGCGGAAAAGAGACCCTGCGCATGACGAACCGGATGCGCCGGAGTGCGGCGACGGTCGGGCGAGGGGGAGGAGGAGAAATTAGGGGGTTGCGGCCGTGCAGCCCGAGGAATGAGATGAAAAAAAGACTGACGTTTCTATTGGCGGTGTATGCGGCGACCGTGGCGTTCATGGCCGTGCAGAAACCCGTGTTTCTGTGGTTCCACGCCTCGGAGGCCGCGGCGGCTTCGGCGGGCGATTGGTGGCGGGTGATCGCGCACGGACTGTCGCTCGATCTGACCGTGGCGGGCTACATCGCGGCGATCCCGTGGCTCCTTACGCTGACCTCGTTGTGGGTGCCGTTGCGCGAGGCGGTCTGGCGCCGTGTGTTCGACGTCTATTTCGTGCTCATCGCGCTGTTCTCGGCGGCGGTCTTTGCGGTCGATCTGGCGCTTTACGGCTACTGGGGCTTCCGCATCGACGGGACGATCCTGATCTATCTGGCCGACCCGCGCGAGGCGATGGCCAGCGTCGGGCTCTGGGAAGGGGTGCGGCAGACGGCGATCTTCGCGGCCTATGCCGCCCTGATGATCTGGGGCTACCGGCGGATCGTGCGGCGGTTCTCGGGCGAACGGGTGCGCCGGCGTCTGCCGTGGACGGGGGTGCTCGCGGTGCTGGGGGGGGTGCTCTTCGTGGCGATTCGCGGGGGCCTCACGGTGGCGACGGCCAACGTATCGAAGGTCTATTTCAGCGCGGACATGTTTCTGAATCACGCCGCCACCAATCCGCTTTTCTCGTTGCTTTCGACGCTGGGCGACAACGAGGATTACGCCGCCGCGTATCCCTTTTTCGACGAATCCGAGCGTGCGGCGCGGTTCGAGGCGCTGCGCGGCGACCGCTCCTCCGGAGCCGGCACGGTGAGGCTGCTGCGCACGCCGCGTCCCAACGTGGTGCTGGTGCTGCTGGAGAGCTTCGGCCGCACGGTGATGGATGCCGAGGTCGGGGGCGAGGCGGTGATGCCCAACATGCAGCGGTTCAGACGCGAGGGCGTGTGGTTCGAAAACTTCTTCGCCAACTCGTTCCGCACCGACCGCGGCGAAGTGGCCGTGATGAACGGATTCCCGGCGCAGACGCGCATGTCCGTCATGAAGCTGCCGGCCAAGAGCCGCACGCTGCCCTCCATCGCCCGCTCGCTCGGACGCGAAGGCTATGCCACGAGTTTCGCCTACGGCGGCGATCTGAATTTTACGAATCAGGCATCGTATATGTATGCTACCGGCTGGCAGAACCTCACGTGGCAGAAAGACCTGCACTTCGACGCTCCGACGTCGAAATGGGGCTATGCCGACGATGTGATGACCGAGTGGTTCGCGGACGAAGTGCTGCGCCTGAGCGAACGGGGACGGCCGTTCCTCGCGGGACTTCTGACGCTCAGCAGCCACGAACCGTTCGACGTGCCCTATGCGAAATTCGACGACAAGGTGCTCAACGCCATGGCCTTCGCCGACGAATGCGTGGGCCGCATGATCGACCGCTGGAAGGCGTCGCCCGCGTGGCGCGATATGCTGGTGATCCTCGTGGCCGACCATTCGTATCCCTATCCCTACGGCATCGCCTACAACACGGTGCTGCGCCACCGCATCCCGATGATCTGGCTCGGCGGAGCGCTCGCCGGGGGGCCGCTCGTCGTGGACGTCTATGCTTCGCAGATCGATCTGGCGGCGACGCTGCTGGCGCAGATGGGCGTCGATCACTCCGATTTCGCGTACAGCAAGGACATCTTCGACCCCGCGCTGCCGAAGTTCGGCTACTATACGTTCAACGACGGCTTCGGCGTGGTGGACGCCGCGGGCGCGGCGATCTGGGATTGCACCTCCTCCGCGGCGCTCGAAGCCTCGAATCCCGCGCTGCTGGACGTGGGCCGCACGCTGCTCCAGACGACCTATGCCGATATCGGAAACCGCTGATGAAATAGCCTGTTTTAGGTATTGCCGAACGTCGGATATTTCCGTAATTTTGCAAAAATTAAACGGAGTGTAAGCCTATGTACGGTAAATTGGGCGGTTACACCGGCGAGGACCGGATGTGCGATCTGGTGTGCGACAAGTATTTCGTGTTGCAGGTCATGAGCCGTTTCGGCATCGCGCTGGGGTTCGGCGACAAGAGCATCGCCGAAGTTTGTGCCGCGAGCGGGGTCGATACGGATACGTTTCTCGCGGTGGTGAATCTGCTCGTGGAGAAGGCCGATCCCGAGACGCTCGCCGAGAATGTTTCGGTGCGGGCGCTGACGGACTATCTCCACAACTCGCACGGTTACTTCCTCGACTTCCGCCTGCCTTCGATCCGCCGCAAGCTGATCGAGGCCGTGGATTGCAGCCACAGCGACGTGTCGTTCGCCATCATGCGCTTTTTCGACGAGTACGTGGCCGAGGTCCACAAGCACATGGATTACGAGGAGAAGAACGTTTTTCCCTATGTCGAAGCGCTGCTCGCCGGCGAGCCGACCAGCTATTCGATCGACACGTTCCGGCGCCATCACGATCAGGTCGAAGCCAAGCTGCGCGAGCTGAAGAACATCATCATCAAATACTACCCTTCGGGCGGCACGAATGCGCTGAACGGCGTGTTGTTCGACATCTTCACCTGCGAGAAGGAGCTCGCGTCGCACAATGCCGTGGAGGACGAAATCTTCATCCCGGCCGTCGAACGGCTCGTGGCCGACGGCGTGCCGCAACCCAAACAGGAGGCGCTGAGCGCCCGCGAGAAGGAGATCATCGTCTGCATCGTGAAGGGAATGACCAACAAACAGATCGCCGACGCGCTCTGCATCTCGGCCCACACGGTCATCACCCATCGGCGCAACATCGTTGCGAAACTACAGATCCATTCGGCTGCGGGACTGACGATCTATGCGATCGTCAACAAGCTCGTCGAACTTTCGGAGATCAAGGATTCGATCATGGACATTTAACGAACGACCATCATGGCACACGAACATCACCACCATCACCACCACGAACGGCGAATCACCTCGCTCAACACGGCCTTCATCGCGGGCATCGTGCTCAACGTCCTCTTCGTCGCCGTCGAGGCGGGGATGGGGCTCTGCTACAATTCGATGGGGCTGCTCTCCGATGCGGGCCACAATCTGAGCGACGTCGCCGGTCTGCTGCTGGCGATGCTCGCGTTCCGTCTGGCGCAGGCGAGGGCGACCGCACGCTACACCTACGGGTACAAGAAGAGCACCGTGCTCATTTCGCTGCTCAACTCGGTGATCCTGCTGGTCGCCGTGGGGGTCATCGTGGCCGAAAGCGTCGGCCGGATGCTCCATCCGGCACCGGTCGAGGGCCCGGCGATCGCATGGACGGCCGGCGTGGGCGTGCTCATCAACGGATTCACGGCATGGCTCTTCCTGAAGGACAAGGACCGCGATCTGAATGTGAAGGGAGCCTATCTGCATATGGCCGCCGATGCGCTGGTGTCGGTGGGCGTCGTGGTGTCGGGCGTGGTGATTTCGCTGACGGGCTGGACGATCGTCGACCCGATCGTGGGACTCGCCGTCGCGGCGGTCATCGTCGTGTCGGTCTGGTCGCTCACGCGCGACAGCCTGCGTCTGTCGCTCGACGGCGTGCCTGCGGGCATCGACCCCGGCGAGGTGGCCGAAGCCATGCGGAAGGTCGAGGGCGTCGCGGCCGTACACCACATTCACATCTGGGCGATCAGTACGACCGAAAACGCGCTGACGGCCCATGTGGTGATGCGGGACGTGGCCGACCTCTGTGCAGTCAAGCAGGCGCTCAAGGAACGCCTGCGCGGGCTGGGGATCGCCCATGCGACGCTCGAAGCGGAGTCGTCCGCCGAGCGGTGCTGCGACCTGCACGACTGACGGGGCGGGGACGATCCGCCGGAGGGAGCTCGCCGCTTTGGCAGCGACGGGCCGCATGATTTTTTCGGGTGATTTTCGTCGCCGATTCACAGCCCTTGCCGGCTGAGCGGAAATGGTGCCGCTTTGCCGCTGCAAGGGCTGTTCGATCTGCGTGCGGTTCTTCGGACCCGTGCGAAGAGCGTTCCGCTCTTGTGCCGCTGAGGACGTCGCGTCTCTGACGGGGCGAAACGATCGGCCCTTCGGCGCCGGCCGAGGGAGGATGCGGGCCCTCTTTCCGGGTGCGGGGCGGCCGTTCGATCCGATGATCCCCGCCCGCACGATAGCCGCCGGTCTCGGCGGGCGGTCGGCGGGCGGTCGGCGGGACGCATCGGAGCGGCGCCGGACGGCCGGCGCCGCGGCGGCTGGGGCTTTCCCGGCGTTCGTCTGCTTGCGGGGCGCTTTCCGGCGGAGCGGAGAGAGACGTGCGACGTTTTTCACGGCTTCGGGTGTATAGGGCAGGCCGTATCCTGCGGTGCACTCCCTGCGAAGAGGACGGACCTCGGCCGCCGGAGGATAGGGTCGGTTCGGCTCCGAGGAGCCGTCCTACGGAGAGCGGCGGAGATAGGGCCGGGCGCAGAAACAGAAGAATCATTCGGCCGGACGAGAGCCGCTGAAGCGAGGCAGCAGGCGGTGGAGCCGCTTGTGCGGGCGGTTTGTGTGCGTTCGCGGTCCGGCGCAGGGGTCCGGGCGGCGGATGCGCCGGAGCTGCCCGGCGGGGATCTTTTACGGTACGGGGTCGTAGCCCGAGCCGCCCCACGGATGGCAGCGCATGAGGCGCCGGAGCGTGAGCCACGAGCCCTTGAGCGGACCGTGTTTGCGCAAGGCTTCCGCAGCGTATTGCGAACAGGTGGGAGTGAAGCGGCACGAGGGCGGCGTGAGGGGCGAGATGCAGTATTGGTAGCACTTCACGACGGCCAGAAGCGGCAGGGCCGCGATGAACTTACAGCTGCGCAGACACCTGTTCCAGAATCCGCCGGAGGGCATGTTCGATGGTTTTGTAGGAGAGGAGCTCTTTCGAGGAGTAGATCAGCGCCATGTCGATGTTCGCGGCAGCGGTTGCGGCCGGAGTATGCAGGATTTGCTTGCGGAGCCGGTAGGCTTCCTTGGTGCGGCGGCGTAGCAGATTGCGTTTGTTGGCGCGCTTGTGGAATTTCTTGGGGACGCTGAAGAGCACTTCGACCGACGTCTCGGTGTCGGGTTCGGCATACCAGACATAACGGAACGGAAAGACGAAACCGCTCTGGCCGCTGTCGAACAGACGGCGGATGGCTCCGAGCGAGCGGAGCCGTTCGTTGCGGGGCAGTCCGTTGCGGGGCATGGGGCTCAGCGTTTGGAGACCGTCGTCGAGCGCCGCGTGCGGGTCTTCTTCGCCAGACGGCTCTCCTGTGCGCGGATGAACTCCTCCTTGCGGGGGTCGGTCGCCACCGCGACGTCGCCGATCTCCTCGCCGGCTTCGGTCTTGGTGATGAAGATGTCGACGGCTTTGACCATGGACGGCGCTTCGGGCGTCGGTGCGGCGGCTTTGACCGTGAGACCTGCGTCGATCGCCGCGCGGAGCGTCCCTTCGCCGAAAACGCCCACGGCGGGCAGATGCTCGGTGCCGAACTTCCCGACGAGCGTTTTGACGTCCGAAGGAGAGTAGAGCGCCAGCAGGTCGTAGGAGGCGAGGTGCACGTCGTCGAGATCGGCGGCCACCGTGCGGGCGAGGATCACCGGATCGAACGACAGCTTGAGCTTGGCGAGCGTCTCGGGCAGCTCGGGTTTGTGGGGTTCGCTCAGGGCCAGCAGGAACTTCTCCTCCTTGTGCTTGACGATCAGCTCCATGAGCGAGGTGAACGAACCGTCGCCGAACGAGATCTTCCGTTTGCGGTAGACGATGTATTTCTGAAGGTAGAGAGCCACCGCCTCGGTCTGGCAGATGTATTTCATGGTTTCGGGCACGGTGATGCGGGCTTCCTCCGCGATGTGGAAGAAACTGTCCACCGTGGTGCGCGAAGTGAAGATCACGGCCGTGTGGGTGAGAATCTCCACCCGCTGGCTGCGGAACTCCTTGAGGGAGACGCCTACCACGCGGATGAACGGTTTGTAGTCGATTTCCACCTTGTGTTTCGCGGCGAGATCGTAGAAGGGAGATTTTTCGATGATTGCAGGCCGCGGCTGCGAAACCAGAATTTTATGGACTTTCAATGCTAACCGATTTTTGGATGATGCGTTATCTCTATCGTCTTGCGATCAGCAGCCAAAGCAGGCTGACCGGAAACAATTCGACGATGCAAAGGTACAAAATCCAATGGAAAATCGAAACTTTTTTGGCGGCAAAGAGTGCCGAAGACTCTTTTAGGAACAAAAATAGGACGATTGCCGTCTCTGCCAGAATGACGTAAATCCACGTTGCGCCGCTGCCGACGGGGGTCAGGGCATAGCACAGCAGGGCGGGCGGCAGCAGGATCGAGTAGAGTGCCAGCGAAGTGCGTTTCACGCCGTTCAGCTCCGCGATGAATTCCTGCTGGAGCGTAACGGCCCCGGCCAGCCTCAGCATGCCCGTTTGCAGAAGCAGGATGGCGGCGAACGCCGCGGAGACGGCGAGGCTCAGGGCGAGCTGCGGCACCGGGGCTGCGAAGGCGATCGGAGCGGCGAGCCGCATGCAGAGGATGCCGGCGAAGAGAACTCCCACGACGACCGCGAGGTTCAGGAAAGGGACGTAGTTGCTGCCTCCGCGAAGGTCGGGCGTGCGGTGGGGCGTCGCCGTACCCGACGTGGCGCGCATGAAGAGCGTGTAGACGTTGCCGAGGTGATTCGACAGCAGCAGGACGTAGAACACGCCGAGCAGAAGCAGAAACGCCTGCAAGGCCGTGTCGGCCGCAGGGGTAGCGCCCGGGACGGGCAGCGGCGCCCCGGGCACGGGGTACGATTCCGGACCGTAGAGGTCGGCGGCGGTCGCGGCGGGAAGCGCCTGCCGCACGGAGTCGGCGGCTGCGAGGGGCTCGAAACGGGCTCCCTGCACGAAGAGCCGTTCGACGGCCCGTCCGAGCGAGTCGTTTCCGAGAAGCGTATCGGCTGCGGGAGTCATCAGTCGAAGAGTCTTTTGAGCGTGATCCGGATGGTCGTTCCCTTGCCGATCTCGGAATCGACGACGGCGATCCGGCCGTCGTGGTACTCTTCGACGATGCGGCGCGAGAGCGAAAGTCCGAGCCCCCAGCCGCGGGTCTTGGTCGTGAAGCCGGGTTCGAAAATGCGTTTCCAGTTCCCCTTGGGAATGCCCTTGCCCGTGTCCTTCACGTCGACCATCACGTGTTTGTCGTCCGACGAAATGTGCACGTCGATGGCTCCGTGGCCCTGCAATGCGTCGAGCGAGTTCTTCATCAGATTCTCCACCACCCATTCGAACAGCGCGGTGTTGATCGAGGCGCGGACCGGGGCGATGGCCAGTCCGTTGTAGTCGAGCGTTACGTTGCGCGGGATGCGTTTGCGGAAGTACATGACCGACTCGCCCACCACTTCGTTGATGTTCGCAGGGGTGAGGGGCGTCTCGGAGCCGATCTTCGAGAAGCGGTCCACGATCTTCATCAGGTGCGCGAGATCTTTCTGCATCTCGTTCACGGCGTCGGGGTCCACCTCCTGCGCGCGCAGGTATTCGACCCACCCCAGCAGCGAGGAGGTCGGGGTGCCGAGCTGGTGGGCGGTCTCCTTGGCCAGTCCGATCCAGACGCGGTTCTGTTCGTCGTGCTTGGCCGAGCGGAAGGCTACGAAGCCCAGCAGGATGAAGGCCGTGATGACCAGCAGCTGCACATAGGGGAAATAGTAGAGCGACTTGAGCAGGGCCGAGCGCCCGTAGAAGATGATGTGGTAATGGTTCTTCGACCACCAGAACTGCACGGGGATGGGGGTGTTTTCGGCCGTGAGCCGTTCGATCGCACGGCGCAGCCGGTCGGGGTGGTCGATCACCTTTTCGGGAATCAGATGGTAGCGGATCACTTCGAGATTCTCGTTGGTCATGATGAACGGAATGTTGTTGCCGTTGCTCATGATGTCCGCCACGAGCGGGTCCTCCATCGCGCCGCCCATCACGTCGCGGTTGACCCGCTCCATGGCGTGGGCCCACAGCGACACGTCGTGCTGCTCCTTCTCGCGCAGCCGGCGGGCCATGTTGTTGGTGTAGAGCAGCGACAATGTGCCCAGCAGGATGCCGACCGCGATCAGCAGCATCCGGTTGCGGAACGAGAATATGTCGCGCCTCCATTTCATCCGCTATTTCCGTTGGGTGTCCTGCGAGGTTACGATCCGCGCATACTCTTCGGGGTTGTCGAGGATCGCCACGGCCCGGCGGATCTCGGGATCGTCCGCGAGGTTGTGTTCGATGACGCCCGCGGCATAATGATGGCGCAGGACGATGTCGTTCTCGATCATTTCGACGATCTCGTTGCGGTAGGTTTCGAGATTGGTCTGCGTGTCGTCCCGGAGCTGGCCTTCCAGCGCCTCGACCTCGTCGGCGATCGCGCCGTAGCGGTCGTTCTCGGCGGCCTTGCGCAGTGCTTCGAGCGCCCGCCGCGTCTCCGATTCGTAGGGGACCTCCTTGTCGGCCATGAAGCGCACGAACTCCTCGTAGTCGGCATCCGTGAGCGCGAACGTGCGGCTGTCGACCCGTTTGTCGGGACGGGTCTGCATGTAGCGGTCGCCGAAGTCCTCGATGAATCCCATGAGGTAGAGCGTTACGGCGAAACGGCTGCTGTATTCCGGTTCCATGCGCACGTCGGGCATGATGCCTCCGCCGTCGTAGACCTTGCGGCCTCCGCGGGTGGCGTATTCGCGGATCAGCGAGTCGGGCACCTCCCGCACGGAGCCCTCCTGCGCACGGGAGTAGTCGACGGCCTGTATGCAGCGCCCCGAGGGGATGTAGTATTTAGCCGTGGTGAGCTTCAGATAGGCGTTGTAGCCCAGCGGACGGGTGGTCTGCACGAGCCCCTTGCCGAAGCTCCGCTGCCCGATCACGACCGCACGGTCGAGGTCCTGCAACGCCCCGGCCACGATCTCGGCGGCCGAGGCGGTGTTGCCGTTGACCAAGACGGCCAGCGGCAGATCGGGCAGGATCGGTTCCGAGGACGTGCGGAACGATTTGCCTTCGGTCCGCCCTTTGGTCGTAACCACTTCGGTGCCCTTGGGTACGAACATCGAGAGGATTTTCACGGCCTCCTGCAAGATGCCTCCGCCGTTGCCGCGGTAGTCGAGCACGAGGCCCCGCAGGTCGCCCTCGCGGCGCAGACGGTCGATCGCGGAGCGCATGTCGTCGTAACACCCCTCCGTGAAGTCGCTGTGCTGGATGTAGCCGATCCCCTCGGCCGCCCAGCCGGCGTAGGGCACGCCCGGAATGGCGATCCGCTCGCGGCGCAGGGTCAGCGTCTCGTGCCGGCCGCCGAGGAGGCGTTCGACCGTGATCCGGAAGGTCGTGCCCGGGGCGCCCCTCATTCGTTTCGAGACCTCCTCGGTCGTGAAGCCCTTGGCGTCTTCTCCGTCGATGGCGAGGATCTTGTCGCCGATGCGCAGTCCCGCCTTGTCGGCCGGAGAGTCCTTGTAGGGTTGTGCGAAGATCACGTAGTCGCCCTTCTTGCGGATGAGCGAGCCCACGCCGCCGTATTTGCCGGTGGTCAGCACGTCGAAGTCGCTCATCTCGGCTTCGGAGAGGTATTCGGTGTAGGGGTCGAGGTGGCTGACCATGCCCTGAGCCGCCCCTTCGAGCAGTTTGTCGGGGTCCACTTCGTCTACGAAATAGAGCGACAGTTCGCGCATCATGTTGACGGCGATCTCCATCGTGCGGCCCAGCCCGAAATCGTCGCGTTTGCCGAAGGTGAAGAGCAGCGCGGCTCCGGCGATCGCTGCGGCCGCACAGCATTTGAGGATTCCTGTTCTATTCATTGTCTTGCAGTATGGCCGATTTGAGTGTGTATTCCATGCGTGCCACGACCTTGCGCGGCCCTTCCAGTTCGATCCGCCGTCCGTTCTGCGACAGGCTGATCCGGTCGTCGAACCGCAGGCGGAGCCGGCGCACGAAACTTTCGGCGCGGAAGAACCGCACGCCGTCCTTCTCGCCGGCGGGCAGGAAGCCCATGCTGCGGAAGGCCGCGTCGATCTGCTGCCGGTGGCGCTCCGCGTCGCCTTCGATGCCGACGGTCGTGTAGCCCGCACGGGGATAGACGGCCGAGAGCAGCACGAGGGCGCCGATGAGGAACCATCCGCGCGGCGTGAAGAGAAGCAGCCGCCATAGATCGGCTGTCGAGCCGGCCGCCGTGCCCGTGGCGAGAAGCGCGGCGGCGATCGCTGCGGTCAGCAGGCAGAGGCTAACGAAATATTTTACGGAACGGGTAAGGTACTTCATGTCGGTTGCGTTCATCGGTTTCGTAACGGAAGCTCCGTCGGTTTATTGTCTTCGGGGTATCGGTCGCGGATGGCGTCCGCCACCTGCCGCATCAGCCATTTGGGGGTAGAAGTCGCACCGCAGATGCCCACGGACGCCGCGCCGCGGAACCATGCGGGGTCGAGTTCCGCCGGCTCCTCGATCTGGCGGGTCGCGGGGTTGGCCGCACGGCATACCTCGAAGAGTACCTTGCCGTTCGACGATTTGCGACCGCAGACGAAGACGACCGTGTCGAAGCGGCGGGCGAATTCGGCGAGGTGCTGTTCGCGGTTCGAAACCTGACGGCAGATCGTGTCTTCGATCACCACGTGCGAGGGATCGGCGGCGCGGCGGCGCATCTCGCCGCTCAGCCGCTCGAAGAGGGCGATGCTCTGCGTGGTCTGCGAGAGAAAATAGATCGGTCGCGCGAAGTCGATCAGCCGCAGATCCTCCTCTCCCTCGACGACGATCGTCGGATCGGCGACCTGACCGGCGAGGCCCGCCACTTCGGCGTGGCCCCGCTTGCCGAGGATCACCACCTGACCGCCTGCGCCCCGCATCCGCTCGTGCGCCTGCTTCACGCGGCGCTGGAGCCGCGCCACCACGGGGCACGTGGCGTCGATCACGTCGATGCCCAGTTCGGCGGCCCGTGCGTAGGTCGAGGGGGGCTCGCCGTGGGCGCGGATGAAGAGCCGCCGGCCGCCGAGCCGTTCCATGTCGCCGTGCGCGACGGTGTGCAGCCCGGCCCGTTCGAGCCGCTGCACTTCGATCCGGTTGTGGACGATGTCGCCGAGCGAATAGACCGTCGCTCCGTCGGCGAGCGCCCGTTCGGCTTCGGTGATCGCCCGCACGACCCCGAAACAGAATCCCGATTTGTCGTCGATTTCGATCCGCATGCGTGTGTCTGTTTTTACGTAATTATTCGATCGCATTCTTCCGGAATGTCCGCGGACGCCGTCTCCCGGACGGTTCGGCCGCTCCCACCCTTCTTTCTTGCAGCCGGCCGAAATGGGCGCCGTTCGCATGCCGCTGCCCGGTCGGCCGGTTCCGTTCGGTTCCGACGCCGCTCCTCATTGTCTCGCCGCCCCCCCCCATTGCGTTTCGTTGCGGCATCCTCTCCGTCTTGCCGTCCCGTCTCCGTTCCGCCGCCTCTTCCCGTCGTCTCTCTCCGACCCGTCCCGCGGCTGCTCCTTTCCGCTCTTTCCGGCGGCGGACGGAGCGGTCGCCCGACCCGGGAGAAATGCCTCCCGCCGCGTGCTGGGGCCGGAGCGCCGCTCCGTGTGCCGCGGCGGCAGAGGGTGCGGGGCTTACCGCGCCGGCGCCCCGCACGTCTTGCGGTAGAGGTCCATAAACCATTCCATTTGCTCCTCGACGCTCATGCGGCTGTTGTCCAGCACCACGGCGTCGGCCGCCTGCCGCAGGGGCGCGACGGCGCGCGACATGTCCGCTTCGTCGCGCGAACGCACGTTGCGTTCGACCTCCGCGAGCGACACGCAGTCGCCCTTGGCCCGCAGTTCGTCGTAGCGCCGGCGGGCGCGCACCGCGGGGTCGGCCGTCATGAAGAGTTTGAGCTCGGCGTCGGGGAAGACCACCGTGCCGATGTCGCGCCCGTCCATCACGACGCCCTTGTGGCGGCCCATCTCCTGCTGCATGGCCACCAGCTTGGCCCGCACCTCGGGGATGGCGCTCACGCGGCTCACGCAGTTGCTCACTTCGATCGTGCGGATGCGGCCCTCGACCCGTTCGCCGTCGACGTAGATGTCGCTGGCGCCGCGCTCGGGGTTGAAGCGGAAGGCGATCGAGATGCGGTCGAGCAGCCGGACGACCTGCTCCTCGTCCACGATGCCCGAGCGGATGGCTCCGTGTTCGAGCGCATAGAGCGTAACGGCGCGGTACATGGCGCCCGTGTCGATGAAGATGTAGCCCAATCGTGCGGCGATGGCCTTGGCGAAGGTGCTCTTGCCGCACGAGGAGAAGCCGTCGACGGCGATGATGATCTTGCGGCCCGGTGTATTAGTGTCCGACATTGGGGAAGATATCGAAAAAGGTGGATAGAATCGTATAGATGCCCAGCACGCCGATGACGATGCCGGCTACGTGGTTGATCGTGAGCATGTGGCGCGGGCGGAAGCGGCGGCGGAACAGGTCGAGCACGAAGGCCAGCAGCGTCCACCACATGGCGGCCCCGCCGAAAAAGCCGACGATGACGAAGACCGCGCGCACGAAGCCGCCGAAACCTTCGCCCGTGAGGTCGCCGCTCGAAATCTTGAAGACGGCGAAGAAGGCGAGGATGTAGGGGACGACCATGATGAAGTTGGCGATCGTGAGCCCGAAGATCGAGGCGAAATCCTGCCAGAGGCTCGTTTTGCCGGCCCGGTTGCGGCGGATCTGCGGCACGGGGTTCTGCGAGAAGATGTAGACGCCCACGATCACCACGAAGATGCCGCCGACCACACGCAGCAGGGTGTTGTATTGTTCGATCTGCGTCTGGAGGATCGAGTAGAAAAAGAAGGCGGCCATGGCCATGAACGTGTCGGCGCAGGCGACGCCGATGCCCGAAACGATGCCGGACTTGCGGCTTTTCGAGAGGGTCCGCTGGATGCAGAGCACGGCGACGGGGCCGACGGTGATCGATGCGGCGATTCCGACGCAGATGCCCCTGAATAAGATCTCTATGATTTCGAATCCCATTTTTCTGTGCTCTCTGTGCGATTTCAGAACCCAAAGATACGAATAAGTCGGGCGCAAAAACAAATTTATTTGCATTTTGCCGGGCGGGAGTATCTGAGCCGAAGCCGAGGATACGAAAAAGAAGACCCGGGTGCGAAGGCGAATCCCGTTCGCATTTTACCGGCGAAGCGCCTGAAGCGAAGCCGAAAGGTGCGAAAAACGAAGGGGCCGGAGTTCGGCGCCGCGGAAAAAAAGTCGGTTTTCTCCTTCGTCTTCCCGCCCCGGCGATCTCCGGGCGAACCCGGGTTGCACCCGGCTTGTCGAAAACGCCGAATTGATTCCGTTCGTTTCCCGAGTTGTCGGAACCCGAACGAGTTCGGCTCTGCGATCGGCTTGATGAAACGGGTTCCGGCGGCCTGCGCATGCGGGATGTTGATAAAAAAACGAAAACTTTGGCCGGATGCTTGCACCACGGAGGCCGAAAAGAGGTATTTTTGTGAATGCGCGGCGTGCGGAGTTTCCGCCTGCCGGCGCGAACGGAGTTGAAAACCTTAAAAATCGTATGACCATGGCGGAGATTAAGAAAGTAGGTCTGGATCTCGACCTCGACGAGACGGTCGCACAGGGGGTTTATTCGAACCTCGCGATCATTTCGCATTCCACTTCCGAATTCATCCTCGACTTCGCGGCCGTCCTTCCGGGGGTACCCAAGGCCAAGGTCAAGAGTCGCATCGTCCTGACGCCCGAACACGCCAAGCGGTTGCTGATCTCCTTGCAGGAGAACATCACCCGATACGAGAGCAACGTGGGCAAGATCGTGATCCCGAAGCCCCAGCAGCCCGACGGGATGGGACCCAAGATCGGGGAGGCGTAGCGGAGGCGCGGTGCCGGGCTTCGGCGGGAGCGGTCCTGCGGTCGCGGCGCCTTTTCCCCACCCGCACCGGCCGACAGCCGGTGCGGAACGCCGGCAGGCAAAACGGCAGCCGGCGCGCACGCCGCATGCGAGACGGCATGGCGGTGGGTCGGGGTTGTACGGCGCTGGCTTCCGCTCGGGGCTGCCGCGGCTTCGGCATGCGCAGCGTGTACATGGGCGAGCGGGTTCGCCGCCGGTGCGAACGAACGGAGCAGGTCCGGGGAAAAGGACCTGCTCCGTTCGTCCGTCCGGGGGGCGCGGATCACAGAGCTTCGCCGACGACGTAGGTGCTGCCGCCGATGAAGATCATGTCGGCCTCCGTGGCGAGCTCGCGGGCCCGTTCCACGGCTTGAGGCACGGTTTCGATCGCTTCGCCGCTGAGGCCGTAGATGGAGGCTTTGGTGGCGAGTTCCTGCGCGGGGACGGAGCGTTCGCTCTGCGCCTGCGTGAAGAGGTAGTGTGCCTCGCGCGGCAGATGCGGCAGGATGTGGGCGAGGTCCTTGTCCTTGACGAAGCCTACGACGCAGTAGAGTTTTTCGTACTTCGATTCGCGCAGCTGTCGGGCTACGTAGGCGATTCCGTGGGGGTTGTGGCCCGTGTCGCAGATCGTGAGCGGAGTGTCCGCGAGCTTCTGCCAGCGCCCCAGAAGGGAGGTGTTGGCCGCGGCGTCGCGCATGCCTTCGAGGTAGGCGCGGCGGCTGATCGACAGCGGGGTCTCCTCGTGCATGAAATCCAGAGCGGCCGTAGCCGTGATGACGTTGTGGTATTGATAGAGACCCGCCATGTCCAGTTCGACCTCGAATTCGTGGCCGTCGCGCGTCCGCACCAGCCGGAACCCCTGACGGTCGCCCTGTCTGCCCAGCGGCGTGCATGCCACGGCCTGCTCGGCATAGATGAGTTTCGAGCGGTTTTCGGCGGCGACCGTCTCGAAGACCTCGTTGTAGGCCGGATTCGCTTCGCCGAGGATGACGGGGATGCTCTTTTTGATGATGCCGGCCTTCTCGCGGGCGATCTTCCGGAGCGTGTCGCCCAGCAGCGCCGTGTGTTCGAGGCCGATGTTGGTAACGATGCTCACGATCGGCAGGATGAGGTTCGTGGCGTCGAGCCGTCCGCCCAGCCCCGTTTCGATCACGGCCACCTCGACGTCGCTCTGCGCGAAATAGTCGAACGCGAGCGCCGCGGTCATCTCGAAGAACGAGAGTTCCGACGCGACCATCACGTCGTGGTGCTTGTCCACGAAGTTCACGACCTTCTGCTTGGGGATCATCTCGCCGTCGACGCGGATGCGTTCGCGGAAATCCTTCAGGTGGGGCGAGGTGAAAAGCCCCGTGCGGTAACCGGCCTGCTGAAGCACCGCGGCGATCATGTGCGACACGGAGCCTTTGCCGTTGGTGCCCGCCACGTGTACGGTGAAGAAGTTGCGCTGGGGGTTGCCCAGATGACGGCAGAACGAGGTGATGCGCTCCAATCCCGGCTTGTAACCCGAGGTGCCCGTCCGCTCGTAGGCGGGCAGCGACGAGAAGAGGAATTCGAGGGTCTGGGTGTAGTTCATATCGTAGGATGAGTATTAGGATACGAGGTAGTTCTTCTTTTTGAAGCGGTAGGCGACGTAGTAGAGCACGCACAGCAGCATGACGTACTGCGCGATGCGCCCCAGATAGTCGCCGTAGCGGGTGTAGACCGTCTCGGAGGAACGGAGCCGCACCTCGTCCGTCAGCACGCCCCGTTCGTTCCAGCCGAGCGTCGGCCCCACGTCGCCCCGCGCGTCGATGAAGCCCGACATGCCCGTATTGGCCGAGCGCGCGATGGCGCGGCGGTGCTCCACGGCCCGAAGGCGCGAGATCGAGAAGAGGTGTTTGTAACCCGGGGTGTCGCCCCACCAGCCGTCGTTCGAGATGATGAACATGGCCTGCGCCCCGCGGCGGACGAAGCCGCCGAAGAAGTCGCCGTAGAGCCCTTCGTAGCAGATCGCGGGGCCGACGCGCACGCCGTCGTGTTCGAAGGCGGTGCCGTGCTGCCCCACACCCAGCTGGCCCAGTGTGCCGCCGAGGTCGATCACCAGAAAGTCGAGCCACTCGAAGAGCCACGGCAGCGGCGTCTTCTCGGCGCCGATCACCAGCCGCCCTTTGTGGTGGAGCTGGATGCGGCCCGCGCTGTCGAGGCCCACGGCCGTGTTGAAGTGGTCGTACCAGCCGCCGTCGCGGTCCTTCCGCGCGGTGCGGCTCCGAAGCTCGGGCCGGTAGGCCCGGTTGGTGTTGGCGCCCGTAACGAGCAGCGCTTCGGGGTGCGCCGCCCGGAGCGAATCCCGAAGTTCGGTCCAGAACGGTCCGCGGACGTCCGCGAAATATTTGGCGGCTCCCAGCTGCGGCTCCCAGTAGTAGCCCGGGACTGCCGTCTCGGGCAGGACGATGAACTGTGCGCCGGAGGGCACCTCCGAAATGAGGTCCACGATGTTGCGCTCCTGCCATGCGTCGTCGCCGTGGAATTTGGCATAAACGTCGACATCGGGCTGTACGATCGCCACCCGCACCGACCCTTCGTCGGGCTGCCGGTAGGTCGCATAGAGGAGGCCGGAGACGATCATCGGGACGAACAGCACGACGGCCGCGGCGATCCACCGGCCGGCGCGGCGCGGCGCCCGCAGCGCTTCGAAGAGGAGGATGTTCGCGGCGAGCACCCAGAGCGAACCGCCGAATACGCCCGTGTATTCGTACCACTGCACCAGCCGCACGTCGTGCGAGAATCCGTTGCCCAGAATGAGCCACGGCCACGAGAACTCGCCGACGGTGTACCAGTATTCGGTGGTGATCCATGCCGCGACGAGCAGGACGTAGGCGAGGGCCTTGGGGGCTTTTTTCGAGACCGTGTGGAAGAGCATGAAGGCGATCATGTTCAGCGTCGTCGAGGCGAGCGTCGCGGCGAATGGCCCGACCGGCGTGGCATACCAGATCCACCAGACGGTCATCGCATTCCAGAGCGTGAAGGCGAGCAGCGACCAGCCGAAGACGCGCCACCACGAGCGGCGCGAGGCGTCGTACGAGGCGCTGATCCACAGCAGGGGTACGAACGCCGCGAAGAGACCCAGACCCGTCGCGCCGAGCCACCCCGCCGAGAGCAGGAGAGCCGACAGGAGGACCGCTGCGAATCTGAGTACCATGGAGTGCGAGATTTTACGGCGGCAAAAGTAGTCAAACCCGCCCACATTTCAAAGATAATTCCGAATATTTCGCTGCGGGCCGGCGGCCTTTCCTCAATATATCCTGCGGAGGCCGGAGGCTCGCCGTTCGCAGGCTTCGCGGCGCCCGGGAAGAGAGGGCGTTTCGTCGGGTCGAAGACGTGCGGGCGCTGCCGGGCGCCGCGCCGCACGGCCCGGAGAGGCGCTTGTGCGCCGGAGCAGCGGTCCGAAACCGTTCGCTCCGAAAACCGCCGCGTGCAGGAGGCGCCCCCCCCGAAGCCTTTGCGTTCCGAAGGGGTCGGGAATCGGATTTTCGGGAACCGGGCGTCGAAAATCCGGACGGTTTTCCCGGCGTATGCTTTTTTTTCGTATCTTTAGGCGCTCGAAAACATGTAAACCTATCCATAATCTATGAAATTCTTTATCGATACCGCCAATCTGGCCCAGATCCGCGAGGCCAACGAATTGGGTGTGCTCGACGGCGTAACGACCAACCCCTCGCTCATGGCCCGCGAGAACATCCGCGGCGAGGAGGCATGCCGCCGCCACTATGTCGAGATCTGCAACATCGTCGACGGCGACGTGAGCGCCGAGGTGATCGCCACCGATTTCGACGGCATGGTCCGCGAGGGCGAAGAGCTCGCGGCGCTGCATCCCAACATCGTGGTGAAGCTGCCGTGTACGGCCGAGGGCATCCGTGCCGTGAAATATTTCGCACGGAAAGGCATCCGCACCAACTGTACGCTGGTTTTTTCGGTCGGTCAGGCGTTGCTCGCCGCCAAGGCGGGCGCTACGTATGTGTCGCCCTTCGTCGGCCGTCTGGACGATATTTGCGAGGACGGGGTGGAGCTGGTGGCGCATATCGTGCGGATGTATCGCTACTATGGGTTCGAGACGCAGGTGCTCGCCGCTTCGATCCGCCATACGCAGCACATCGTGCAGTGCATGGACGCTGGCGCCGATGTGGCGACCTGTCCGCTCGCGGCGATCAAGGGACTGCTCAAGCATCCTCTGACCGACAGCGGGCTGGCTCAGTTCCTCGCCGATCACGCGAAGGCGAACGCATAGCCGCCGCTGAGCTCTTCGGACCATCGCACGGGTCGGCGCCGAATTTGCAGGGCGGCGCCTACCCGTCGGGTTCGGCGGGCGGGGCGTGTGAGGATACGAAGCGTCGAAGGGTACGGCCCGGGGGAGCGTATCGCAGCGTGTAGGGCCGGACCGGGGTGCCGTTCGCGGCGCGGCTGTCCGCCCGCCGGGGGCGCTCTTTGTGGACGGGCGGGGCGGTGTCCGCTGTCCGCCGGCGAACCATTGCGGCGGGCTGCGAGGCGTCCGGAATCCGCAGTATTTCCCGCCGCATTTCCCGCCGCATTTCCCGCCGCCTGACGCCGAAAGGCGGCCGGCGAGCTGCCCCTCCCCTTCTCCGACTGCCGGGCGGTCGGACCGTTCGGGGCGGCCGGACATTTTATTTTCGCTGCGGCGGTTCCGCGTCCGGATTTTTTCGTATATTTGCACCGCAGAGGTTCTCCGGCCGCACTCCGCATAGCAGGAGCCGCGAATGGGGATGAAAAGGGAATGCAGTGAGAATCTGCGACAATGCCCGTTGCTGTGTGTTCCGGCCCCGCGGGGCGAAAAAGTTTTACCATCTGTTGCCACTGGCCCCACGGGCCGGGAAGGCGTAAAACGGGAACGAGTCAGAAGACCTGCCGATGCGTACCATGAGATTTGCAGCCTGCGGGATGACGGGCGGAAATCGAAACGACGTTCGTATCACCGCTGTTTTCCGAGAAGCGAAAGAGTTTTTCCCGTTTGCTGCGATCCGTTTTGAATTTCCGGTGCTGCCGTTTCCCGCCGCGGGAGGCGGCCTGTTTTTTTTTGAGGGCTCCGGATTTTGAAACGAATGGATAACGATACGGAAATGAAGAGATTGTTGTTTTGCGTTTTCGCGGCGTGCGCCGTACTCGCCTCGTGCAACAAGGATGAGGAGATCGGTGTGCCGGCGGCTCGGAAGCCTGTGATTACGCTCGACAGCGAAACGGCTGTCTACAAGGTGAAGGCGGGCCGCGATCTGACGATCAGCCCCTCCTACGAAAATGCGGACGACGCGCAGTACGCATGGACGATCGACGGCAGGGTCGTGGGGCGCGGTCCCTCCTATACGTTCCGCAGCGAGACGACGGGCCGGGTGTTCGTCGGGCTGAGCGTTACGACCGCCGCGGGCTCCGCTTCGGAGGAGCTGCGCATCGACGTGGTAGAGTTGGAGATTCCGGCCGTCAGCCTCGCCGGTGCGGACGAAGGGTTCATGGTGCTGGCAGGAAAGCCGCTCGAACTGAAACCTCTCGTGGCCGAGACGTCGCTTCCGACGACCTATTCGTGGCGCGTGGACGGCACGGAGGTCTCCGCCGAGAAGGACTATGTCTTCATGCAGGAGCAGTCCGGCGAATACACGCTCCGCTTCGAAGCCCGCAACGAGGACGGCGAGGATGCCGTGGAGTTCGGCGTGCGGGTCTGCACGGCCGACGAGATGCCTTTCTCGTGGACGTTCGACCGCACGGAGTACAACCTCTCCTCGGGCCGTGCGATCCGCCTCTCGCCGCTCGACATCGAGAGTACGCTCGATGCCCTCTATACGTGGACGATCGACGGCGAGCAGGTGCAGCAGAGCGGCGATCCGGCCTTCGTGTTCGACCGCACGGAGCAGGGGACCTATGCCGTGGCGGTCGTGATGACCAATGCGCTCATGAGCGTCGAGCAGACGCTGACGGTGCATGTCTGCCCGCCCGAGGGACGCTACTACCGCGCGAAGACGGCCGCCAGCTCCGCGGACTGCGATCGGGTCTGCGAATTCCTGCCGGCGCCCGGACAGTTCGTCAACGAAGGTTATACGGCCGCGACGATGGAGGAGGCTTGCGCCGTCGCCGAGAAATTGCTGGCGGCGGGCTCCTATGTCTCGCTGGGCGGCTTCGGAGGGTCGATCGTCGTCGGGTTCGACCACAGCATCGACAACTCGGGGGGCGACTACGACTTCGCCGTCGAGGGCAATTCGTTCGAGAGCTCCTCGGAGCCGGGGATCGTGTGGGTGATGCAGGACGAAAACGGAGACGGTCTGCCGAACGATACGTGGTACGAGCTGAAAGGCTCGGAGTGGGGCAAGCCCGAGACCGTGCAGGACTATGCCGTAACCTACTATAAACCGGCCTCCGAGGGCATGGACGTGCAGTGGACCGACAATCGCGGCGGTACGGGGACGATCGACCATCTGGCATTCCACGAGCAGGCCTACTATCCCGCATGGGTCGAAGCCGAGAGCTATACGCTGCGCGGCACGCGGCTCGAAGCGCGCAACTACGACCAGTCGGGCGACGGCACCTACTGGATTCTGCCGCCCTACGATTGGGGATATGCCGACAATTACAGCTCCGTAGACCGCTTGACGAACCGTCCGAACAGCACGGCGGCGGCCAATGCCAACCGCTTCCGGATTTCGGATGCCGTGCGTTTCGACGGACAGCCGGCGAATCTCAGGTATGTCGACTTCGTAAAGATCCAGACCGGCATCAACGCCAAGTGCGGCTGGCTGGGTGAAGCCTCGACCGAGGTGCTCGGCGTGTACGACTGCCGCGTCTCGAAACGGTAGAGGACCGCGCCGCAGTGTGCCGGCCGCTGTTGCGGAGCCGAAGAAGAGAGGCGTGCGGCGTGCACGGTCCGGGAGTTTTCCCGCAGATCCCGATCCGCCGCCTGCGCCGGAATCCGGAGAATGCCATGAGAGATTAGTTCGTTGTTATCTGCCATATAACAATACAATCCGGGTTCTTGCGGGGCGGTTTTCCGGGAGGCTGTCTGAAACATGTCAGGCAGCCTCTTTTTTTGGCACATCGGCTCTTCGGGCTCTTTTTCCGATTGTGCGGTTTTCCAAGGAGGGGCGGAGTTCGGTCGGACGACCCGTTCTCTCTTGTGCGGCCTTCGCACGGGATCGGCCTCTCTCCGTGCGTCGGACAACGCGATGCGGACGCCCCCTACGCAGGCAGCCGGGAAAGGGAGGCGGGCGTGTACGGCCGGGGTTTGTCCGGAATGGACGGGCGCAGGTCGTGGACCGTGCGGGGATGCCGGCAGGCGTCGGCGGATGAGACAAACGGATATAAATATGTCGAATATGGTTCCGTTCCCGGAAACCTGCTGGATGTAACGGAATCTTTTTTTATATTTGCACCGAAAATATCGTAATAGCATTTGCTGTTGTTTTGACCGAAAAAAACGCCAATTTTTATACGATGTCGAGAACAATAGAGCGAATGCCCGCGTTTGTGCGGGCATTTTCTTATTGGCATCGGTGGTTTGGCGTAAACCTTTCGGTTGATAAAGGCGTCTGCACATTCTGAAGGCTTCCGGATTCCCGGGAGCCTTTCTTCATCCGGGCGCGTCGCACCGGCAAAGATCGGGGTACGTCCGGTCGGAGCGAGCTGCGGTGAAACCGATAAAGTACGACTTTTTTCTGGAATTCGAAAACAGACGGATATTCGGCCGTCGGACCGAATTGCTGCGAACGTTCCCCTCTCCTCTATTTCCGCACGAAATAGGGCGGTGGAGCCGGTCAGAGCCGTGGTTCGTATCCAAATTGTCCCTATGCACCGAACCGGTTGCGTCTCCGGAGAAGCAGCCGTGAAACCTCCGATGAATCGACCGCCCCGGGATTTGTGCTCGGGCGGGAATGTTAGTCTGGGAAAAATCGTAAATCTCATTGTGCTGGATTCGGCTTTCTGTCCCATCGGTTAGGGAGGTGTCGCCAAACATGCGATCCGAAAATAATCTCCAGCGGGAAGTACGAGTTGTCCGTGATATATATCCATGATTGAAACAGAGCGCTTCGCCTTCTGAATATAGACTTACGCATCGTTGGCGATACGGTTCAACAACAGCCGCGAATCTGCCGAAAGGGCTCGGCGACGGGTAGAGGCTCGTTCGGAGTAATGCAATGCGCCGATTCTTGTCGGTTGCGGACGATGTGCAGTTCGCCATAGGGAATATCGCCCCGTTGCCGTGCCCGCTCAGCGTATGGTTTTGCACAAGATGAGAAACGGTTGTTCCTCGGATGCGGAATCGTCGCATCCTGCGGCAAAGAGCGGCGCGAATGCGAAAAACGAACGTGGGAAAGTTTTCATGGGCAGGTTGTAATCGAGGCCCGGTTTTTCCGCGGGGTTCCGGCTCTTAGGCAAATATAAATAGAATCGGTTATGCCGAATTTTTGTCATCGCTGTTTGATTCTTGGTCCGGATATATTTTTTGGGCAGGCGCATCCGTTTTGCAGTGAGGCGGAAGCCCCTCGCAAAGAGGGGCGACTGAGAGTGTCTATACTAAAAGATGTTTCGGCAGCCGTCTCGGACAGAAAATAAATAGAGACTCGGCAATCGACCGCCTTCGGGAGCCGAAGCCGAGATCGGACTTCGCTGCGCCCGTTTTGTCTCTTCTGCTTGCAGCGGGGAAGGGAGCTGTCGAAGGTGCGGAAGTCGCTGCGCGACATAGGGCCCGAAACGAAAAAACCGCTTTCAAGCATACTTGAAGCGGTTTTTCCATTCGTTCCTGCACCTGCGGCGCTGACGCATTTCCGAGCCGAAACCGAGATTTGAACTCGGGACCCCTTCATTACGAGTGAAGTGCTCTACCGCTGAGCTATTTCGGCAACCGGAGGAATCGGGTTCCTCTTTCGGAGTGCAAATATCCGAAAAAAAATCGTTCCCCGCAAGATTTCTTCGAAATTTCTCGCATTTCTTGTTATATTCGCGCAAAATCTAACCCGAATGAAGTCATTTTCGGTCTGTATGGTGCCGCCTCATGCGACGGCGTGCCGCGCCTGTGAGGGCTGTCGCCGGCACCCTTGCGGTCCCGCTTCGGCGGTGCCGGCCGTTCGCAGGTGCGTGCCATTCTCCCGATACTGATTTCTAAAATGCGTAAAGATGCAGAAAGCGACGCTCAACCCCACGCCCGACCAGACCTTCGAAGTGGTCGGCGGCGGAGACTATGATTTCGTGAAAGTGTTGTCCCGTTCGCGGGAAATGCAGGAGGCGGGCGACGTCCGAGAAGCCTGCGATATGCGTTTTCAGGCGGTCCGGCGATTGCAGGACCTGCTGCCCGAAGAGGAGGAGACGAACCTCGAATGGAACCACCGCAACACCCGGGCGGCGCTCGAAACGATCTTCGCTTCGGCCATCGACCACTTTCTGATCGACGACTTCGAGATGTCGGCGGCACTGCTGGAGTTGCTGCTGGAACTCGATCCCGAGGATCATCAGGAGGCGGTCGTGCTGCTTGCGTACGACTATGTGGCGCTCGGCGAGCAGGAACTCTTCGACGAAGTGCTGAACGACGTAACGGACAAATACCCCAGCCGGACGCTGTTGCTGCTCTGGTCGTCTTTCCGGCGCGAGGGCCGTCTGCCCGAAGGTGAGTTGAGGCGGTTCCGCACGCGCTATGCTCCGTGGTTCGAGGAGTTTACGGCGGCGGAACACCCTGCGGACGAGGCCTATCTGCGCGATATAGAGAGCGCCCGTCCTTCGACCGGAGCGCAGGCGCGCGAGTTGTGGCTTCAGACGGAGAATCTTTGGCGTCGCTGGCCCGAATTCATCGAAGCGCTGCGCGCAGCCGCGAAATAGCCCTCCTCCGCTCTCTCGGCCCGACGGGGATCCGGCGGGTTCCTGTCCGGACGATCCGCCTCTTCCGTCCGCGAGCCGTTCCGGCAGATCCGGCGCCGGCGACTGTCCGCCGGCTGACGTGGCGTTTGCGGGGCGGCTTCTCCCGACGTCGCGGCTGCGTAGGGCGGCGCCGGCGCGGTCGCCGTCGGGTGCGGGCATCCGGCGATGGACGAACCCTATCTTTGTTTCGTCAGTTCCGCGAAACAGTGGCGGCAGATCGGCTCGTAGGTGTCCTGAGCGCCGAGCATCACCTGTTTGTCGCCGGCCGTGAGGCGGTGGGAGTGGTGGGCGAGGTTGCCGCAGCGGACGCAGATCGCGTGCACTTTGGTTACGTATTCGGCCGTGGCCATCAGCGCCGGCATGGGTCCGAAAGGTTTGCCCGTATAGTCCATGTCGAGCCCGGCGACGATCACGCGCACGCCGTTGTCGGCGAGCCTGCGGCAGACGTCGACGATGCCGGCGTCGAAGAACTGCGCTTCGTCGATGCCCACGACATCCACGTCCGCGGACATGAGCAGAATGTTCTGCGCCGTATCCACCGGTGTCGAACGGATGGCGTGCGCATCGTGCGAGACGACCTCCTCTTCGGAGTAGCGCACGTCGATGCGGGGTTTGAAGATCTCGACTTTCTGATTGGCGAACTTGGCCCTTTTCAGGCGGCGGATCAGCTCCTCCGTCTTGCCCGAAAACATCGAGCCGCACACCACTTCGATCCAGCCTTTGCGGCTGGCGTTTTCCAAAAACATAAAGTCCCTTAATTTCTATAATTAGCAAGTCGTCGATACGGGTCTCCGCACATTCGTGCGGCTCCGTCCGTTTTTATCGGTCGCTTTCGGAGGCGTTTCGGCTCGGCGTCGCATCGGGTCCGCGCTTTCGGCAGTCGTTCTCCCGCCTCGGCGGAGCCGGCGCACGATTCGGCTTTTCGTCCGGTTCGGCGAAAACAAGCCGCAGGCGTTTCCGCTGTTTTTCGGGTTGGGGCGCTTGCGGCGGGCGTACGGACCGCAGCCCGGCCTCTTTGCGGACGTGCTCCGCAGCCCGCACCCGCTTTTGCCGCCCCCCCCTCTTTCTTGTCGGTTATCGGCAGTCGTCCATGCGGACGATGCGGGCGCCGAGGGCGTTGAGCCGGCCGTCGATGTCCTTGTATCCGCGGTCGATCTGCTCGATGTTCTGGATCGTGCTGCGCCCTTCGGCGCTCATGGCGGCGATCAGCAGCGCGACGCCCGCACGGATGTCGGGCGAGGTCATGCGCGTGGCCCGCAGCCGGATGCGATGGTCGTGGCCGATGACCGTGGCGCGGTGGGGGTCGCAGAGGATGATCTGGGCTCCCATGTCGATGAGTTTGTCGACGAAGAACAGACGGCTTTCGAACATCTTCTGGTGGATCAGTACGGCGCCTTTGGCCTGCGTGGCCACCACGAGGAAGATCGACAGCAGGTCGGGTGTGAGGCCCGGCCACGGGGCGTCGGCGATCGTCATGATCGATCCGTCGATGAAGGTCTCGATGCTGTAATGGTCCTGTTGCGGGATGTAGATGTCGTCGCCCCGCTGTTCGAAGCGGATGCCCATGCGGGCGAACTGTGCGGGGATGATGCCCAGATCGTCGTAGGAGACGTTCTTGAGGGTCAGTTCCGACTGCGTCATGGCGGCCATGCCTATGAAACTGCCCACTTCGATCATGTCGGGGAGCAGCGTATGTTCCGTCCCGCCGAGCGATTCGACGCCTTCGATCGTGAGCAGGTTCGAGGCGCAGCCCGAAATGCGGGCGCCCATGCGGTTGAGCATGCGGCATAACTGCTGGATGTAGGGTTCGCAGGCCGCGTTGTAGAGGGTCGTCGTCCCCGGGGTCAGCACGGCGGCCATGATGAGGTTGGCCGTGCCGGTTACGGAGGCTTCGTCGAGGAGCATGTAGGTGCCCCGGAGCGTTTTGCCTTCGACGGTGAAGAACTCTTCGCCGGCGTCGAAGTTGAATTCCGCGCCGAGTTTCCGGAACCCGAGGAAATGGGTGTCGAGCCGGCGGCGGCCGATCTTGTCGCCGCCCGGTTTGGAGATGAAGCCCACGCCGTAGCGGGCCAGCATCGGTCCGATGAGCATCACCGAACCGCGCAGACGGGCGCAGCGGCGGCGGTAGTCCTCGCTGCGGATGTAGTCGAAGTCGAGGTCGCGGGCGCGGAACGTGTAGGTGTCTTCCGACGGATGTTCCACTTCGACGCCCATTTTGCCGAGCAGTTCGATGAGTTGCAGTACGTCGAGAATCTGAGGTACGTTGCGCACCGTGATCCGCTCGGGGGTCAGCAGCGTGGCGCAAAGGATCTGCAGCGCCTCGTTCTTGGCGCCCTGCGGGGTGATTTCCCCGTGGAGGCGGCGGCCCCCTTCGACCTGAAAAATTGCCATTGTACGAAATTTTCACCAAAGTTAGGAAAAACTGGGAAAAAGGACAAAGGTCGGGGCGGTTTTACGAACGCCTTCGGAAATTGGAAAGTGCGGAGAGCCTATCCCACCTCCCGGCCCGGCCCGTCTCGGTCGGCCCGCCGCTTCGGTCCGAACCTGCCTCAAGTCTCCCGCGCTTCGGTCCGAATTCGTTTCTGTTCCTTCTTCGGGTCTCACCGTCGGATCGCCCCGTCGGTACGGCCCGTTCGCCGCCTGCTGATCCGCCCCCCCCGGTTCGGGCCGCGCCGGACGCCTTTCCGCTGCGCGATGCGCGCACGGCGGGGCTCCCTGTCCCCGGCCTTACCGGCGGTTTTATATCATACCCCTCGAAGTTTTCCGTCCCGCAGCCCGCACGAACTTGCAGAGCCGGGAAAAATCGCGTACATTGCAGGTGAAGATCGAGTGTGCACACTTAATATTTCTCGCCTGTGAATAAAAAATTGTTACTCCCGATCCTATGTGCTGCCGCGTGGTGGCTGCCGCCGTCCTGTTCGGTCGACACCGCACCCTCGGAGCCGCCCGTCCGGGACGGGGCGGGCCTCACCGCGGCCGCGGCCCGCGAATTTTACGAAACCGCCCGTCCGGTCCGCACCCGCTCGGGAGAAGCGACCGCCGGGGCGCTCACGCTCGGCACGTTCGAGCCGCTGTGGGATGCCGCCCTCCCTTCCGAGAGTCTGAATCTCGAAGCGGTGGACGTTCCCGTCCGGGGCGACTGTCTCTACCGTCTGCCGGTGGGGCGCGACAGCCTCGGGCGCGAACTCGGACTGCGCATCGCGCACCGCCTCGTCGTCCTGCGGCAGAAGAGCTCGGGGAATATGTGTTCCTATCTGATCTTTTACCTGCCCGACAGCTGCTATGCCGCGGCCCGTCCGCTCCAGACCGCCGAGCTGTGCGAAACGCTTCTGAGCTGTGCCGAGAAAGCCTCGTTCACGGGGCTGGCCATCTACACGCGCACGGACGGCACGCCCGTCGCGGCCCAGCGCTACGACGAAGGCATGCCCGGAGCCGGAGCGTTTCTGTTCGACGGGCGCTGTCCGGCGAGGGAGAACCTCGAACGGCTCCGAGAGGTGATCGGGACGGTGGAATTGTGGAAGTGCGGTGCGGCAAAGACACGGGGTGTCGGGGGCATCAACTCCATCGCTCCCGTAATCGTCTACGGACAACAGCCGATACGGACGATCGTCATCGAAGTGCCGCCCGTGCCGGCCGTCGATGAAGGTGTAACGGAGTTCACGCCTTTGTTCCCGGGCTTCGCAGGAGGACCCGGAGGCGGTGCGGACGCCGACGGAAACACCAAGTTCCGAGGCAACGAAAACATACGGACCAAGGACCCCGACGTACTCGAACTGCTCGACGAGTTCATGCTGGACTGCATGGGACGAACTCTGATCCAAAACCTGAACTATACGATCGAAATCGAGAACGGGGAAGCCAATTTTTTCAACGCCGAGGCGGTTTTTCCGAAAATCACGCTGACGCAAAACCCTCGCAAACACGACATACACGATGTGATTCTGATGGAAGAACTCCTGCATGCCTATCAATATCAGGTGATGGGGCGGGATATATATGCCCGACAGATGAATTGCGAAATCGAAGCCAAATTGGGGTGGTATATGTACAGACTGAGGATCGGACAGACGGATAAATTAAGCCGACAACTTGGCTACAACATGGATAATTCGTTTTACATCATGGCGACCGCCGTACGCTCCGGAATAATTGATTCTGAAATAGGTTCGGAACTATTTATGAGCGGTTACATTACGGCCTATTCCGATCTAAATTACATAAAGAGTTATAGAGGAAACACATTTTCGGATGATATAAATATCGAATATTTGTTGCATTTAATGAGAGACTGTTAAAATTCAAAATCATGAAAAAGATAATTATTTTCACTATATTGTCCATGATAGGTGTCGGCGGGATCGCTCAGAACTATTATAAGGACGGAACTCAAGTCTGTTCAAACGGAATCACGTACGATGTAAAATTAAACCCCATAACCATGCACTTGAACAACAAAGCCAACGCCTTAATTTACGGTACATGGACTTTTCTGAATGGTACGAAAATCGAATCGGACGAAGACGAGGATTATTTGAATACGAATATCGAATTTGATGAAAACTCTTTCAAGGAAGCACTCAGAAAGACTTTTACGAAGGCGGAATTCGACAAACTACACGCAGTCGACGAAATAAAGTTCACCATTTATTGTGTAATCGACAATAATCTGAAAATTAGTGAATTAGTATTCAACATGTCCATCTATGAAGATCCGATTTTCCTGCAGATTCCTCCGGCCAAATATGCGCTGCTGGAAAAGAACATCAAGAAGTACGTGAAGATCGAAGCTAACGAATATGCCAAAAAATTCAAATACATGCACGCCACCAAATTCGTCGATTTCTCGAAAATTCAGATCGACTACGGCACCACCTCTCCGGGCGTGTACGTCAAGCCCGTATCGTAGCGGAAGCGAAAATAGAAAAATCAGCAAACACCGAAGGGCGGGACGACGCGCACGGCATCTTTTTCTCCGGGAGATTGCCGGTACGATTGAAACGAATTCAGTGCGAATAATGAAAAAAACAGCAATTTTCCTGAGCGTTTCGTTGCTTGCGGTTCAAGCGAGCGCACAAGAATATTACCATGACGGAGTGGAGGTCTGTTCGAACGGCATCACTTATGATGTTAAATTGAATTTCTTAGCATTAATTTTGACGAACAAGGCCAATTCCTTAATATATGGCACTTGGACTTATCCGGATGGTTCGATCATCAAATCGGACCATGACGAAAATTTACTTAATACCGAATTGGAATTCGAAGAGAATTCTTTTAAGGAAGCGCTCAAAAAGACCTTCACAAAAGCGGAATTCGATAAATTGCACGCTGTCAATGGAATCAAATTCAACATTTACTGTGTAATCGACAATGATCTGATTATTCGTGAATTGGATTTTTATATGTCCATCTATGAAGATCCGATTTTTCTGCAGATTCCGCCGGCGAAATATGCGTTGTTGGAAAAAAATATCAAGAAGTACGTGAAGATCGAAGCTAACGAATATGCCAAAAAATTCAAATACATGCACGCCACCAAATTCGTCGATTTCTCGAAAATTCAGATCGACTACGACTCCGAAACTCCCGGACTATACACGAAGCCCGCATCGCAAAAGGGCCCATAACGGAAAAGGGCTCTCCAACAAATCTCAGACACCCCTTTTTTTATTCGTATGCTATTCGGGAACTTTTCCGAATACGCAATTCTCAGAGCGTTGAAGAAACTTGTCAGACAGCCCCTCCGGATTCCGCAACACGGTCCGCTGCCGTCAGGCGTACTTGAAGGTCGACTCGTCCGAGACGGTCAGCTTTTTGCGGCCTTTCGCACGGCGCGAAGCCAGCACTTTGCGTCCGTTGGCGGTAGCCATTCTCTGACGGAATCCGTGCTTGTTGATTCTCTTCCGGCGCGAAGGCTGGAAAGTTCTTTTCATTGCCATAGCTATCTCGTTTTTGTTGTTTTTGCGCGCTTTGCGGATTGCAAAGGTATAGCAATTTTCGGTATTTACAAAAAAAACGGTGAATTTTGTTCGACCGGTTCTCGCCCCGGCATAGCCTGCACGTGCGTCCGCCTATGTATTTCGGCTTAATGAAAAAGCGCCTTTTTGCCGCAGACCGCCCCCCCCCTCCGATCCTCTGGCGGGGCTCCCGCGTCAGGCGCCGCCTGACGGAAACGCGCCGCCGTCCATCGTCGTCTGCGCCCCTTCAGGACTGTCCGGCTCTTGCGAGCCCTGTTCCTCGCTCTATTCCGGTTTGAAAAGATCCACTTCGCCCCGCTCCACTTTGCGGTGCATGTCGGCGAGTTCGGCCACTACGGGCGAGATCAGTTCGAGCGTATCCGCAACGGCCTGTTTGTCGCCCTGTCCCTTGATGCGGTAGAGCATCGCGGCATAGAGCGCGCGGAACAGGAGTTCCGTGTCGCTCATACCCGGATTGCCCAGAATCTCGCGCAGTCGCGGCAGCTGCGGTTCGAGCCGCGCCCACGTGAGGCGGTAGTGCTCGCCTGCGGGCAGTTTGAGCAGTTGCAGATGCAGGTCGTGCAGGTCGGCGATCAGGTGGAGCGTGTGTTCGAGATGTCCTTTTTCCTCCTTGCCCTCCTCGCGGAGCAGGTTGACGAGGTCCATGTACCACAGCAGATGGACGTGTTTCTGCTCCTCGGGAATATCCTTGCGGGGTGCGACGAGCTGCGAGAAAACGGCTTCGGGGCTGAACTGAAGAGCCCGCAGGAGGTCTTCGAGCTGCCACAGGTAGAGGATGTATTCGGCGATGTTTTCGCGCCGTTTGGCTTTTGCGATGTCCATGTCTTTTATTTGATCCAGTTGATCGCTCCGTTGTGCCGCAGGAAGTATTGCTGCGATTTGAGCAGGTTGCGCGACTGGAGCACCATGCTCTTCGTTTCGTTGAGAATCGTCAGATACAACATGCTTGCCTTCGTGTTCGAGCGGGCGTTGTTGATGCGGGTCAGCTCCGATTTGATGGCATCGGCGATCGACTCGAAGAGCTGGTCGCGCAACGAGAGCACCATCTCGATGTCCGAGAAATCGCCCGTGCGCAGCATGTTGTTGATGTGGCGGTAGATGGCCTCCACCTCGTCGTTGATGTGCATGAGGTCCTCGGTCTGCTCCTTCGAGAGGCCCTCGTGATTGTTGTCGATGTGCTCGAAGGCCGGTCGCGTGATGTGCATCAGCGCCTTGGTCATTTCGTTGAGGTAGTCGACCACCTGCACGTAGTAATGCGCCGCATCGACGTCGCCGCTTTGTAGCTTCTTGAGCGTCGGCATGAGCGAATATTTACGCTCGCGCGATTGGTAGAAGAGTTCGTTCGACTCGCGGACCATGTCGCGCAGCACCTTGCGGTTCTCCTTGAAGACGGCGATCAACGTGCGGTCGTAGATGCGGGTGGTGCACTCCATCGTGCGGCACACTTCGTCGGTCAGTTCCGAAATGATGGCTTCGGTGGTCTGGGGCTTGCGGGCGGCCGCATCGGTCTTGCTTTCCTTTTTCTTGGACAGATTGCTGTGGACGAGCATATAGCCGCACAGAAGCGTGATGACGACGAATGCGACCGTGCCGCCGTAGATCAGCGCGAGACCTACGACGAAGGCGATCAGGAATCCGCCGAGTGCCGTTACGAACCAGCCGGCCACGACGGTCATCACGCCCGAAATGCGGTAGACGGCGCTTTCGCGGCCCCATGCACGGTCGGCGAGCGACGTGCCCATCGCCACCATGAAACAGACGTAGGTGGTCGAAAGAGGCAGTTTGAGCGAGGTGGCCATCGAGATCAACAGTGCCGAAGTCGTCAGGTTGACCGTGGCGCGGATCATGTCGTAGGGGGCTCCGCTGTGCTCCACGTCCTCGAATTCGAAACGGCGGGCGACGGCTTCGCGGAACTTTTCGGGGAAGAGGCGTTCGATCCCCGCATTGATGCCGAGGGCCGCACGGACGATCGTCCGCGAGAAGACCGACGAGCCGTACTGCTGCGTCCCCTCGTCGTCCTGTGCCGAGAGCGAGATCTCGGTCTCCGTAACGTGCATGGCCTTTTTCGAGGTCCAGAGCGTGAGGATCATCACGCCGCCCGCAAGCAGCAGAATGCCGAAGTTCGCAGGTACGTTTTCGTTGAGCGCTTCCATGAGCATCGAAGGATCGGCCGCATGACGGGCGATGGAATAGGCGTCGAAACCCGCCACGGGAACGCCGATGAAGTTCACCAGATCGTTGCCGGCAAAAGCGAGCGCGAGGGCGAACGTGCCCGAGAGGATCGTGATGCGCAGGATGTTCGCCTTCAACCGCTGGAGGATGAAAAGAACGAGGCTGCATGCCGCCCAGCAGAGAAAAATCGAGAGCAGCAGGTGACGGTCGACGAATTCGGTGAAAGGGTCGCCCTCCAAAAGATTCTTCAGGCCCTTGAATACGGCGAAATAGACGATCGCCGTGAGCGAGGCGCCGCACCACAGGGAGCCGAAACGCCGGAAGAGCGCCATGTAGCGGAACGTGAAGATGACCCGCGAGAGGTACATCACGATGGTGCCGCAGGTGAAGGCGATGACCACCGAGAGCAGAATGGCCGAGACGATGCCCATCGCGCGCGATGTATTGATGAATTGGCCTAGATCGCCTGCGCCGATCGCGGGATCGTTCGAAATCTTATAGATCGAAACGGCGATGGCCGACCCGAGCAGACAGAAAATGAGCGAAACGGTGGTCGAGGTCGGGAGACCCCACGAGTTGTAGAGGTCCAGCAGGATGATGTTGGCGAACATGACGCCGAGGTAGAGCATCATGACTTCGTGGAACGTGAAGAGCCCGGGGTTGAACATGCCGCTGCGGGCCACCTCCATCATGCCGCTCGACGTAACCACGCCGACGATGATACCCGCCGAAGCGACCAGCAGAATCGTGCGCATGGTTGCGGCCTTGGAACCGATTGCGGAGTTGAGGAAGTTGACGGCGTCGTTGGTAACGCCCACGAAAAGACCTGAGACTGCGAGGATACCGAGAATAACAACGATAACGGTGTATATTTCGCTCATAGGGTGTCGGATTTGGGAACAAAATTACACCATTTTTTCGGTCGTCGCCGGATTTTCACGGATTGTTAACAATAATTTAATACTGTGCGGGGGGGCGGAACATAAAAGCGGCGGCAGGGTGGGAGCATGCCGGGTGACGCCTCGGATAAACGGGATGCGCTCCCTTTCATGTAAAACAAATCTGCCGCCGCAAATCGCAACGATTGCAGCGGCAGACAGCGGCGTCACTTCTGAATATTTCGGGGCCGGCGGTTATTCGAAAAGGGCGACACTGCGATATAATCTCAAGGTTCTGGAATAACCCGTATCGAAAGCAACACAGTGCGCCCTTAGGGCACAGAGTGCATCTCTTTCGATTTTTCAAATTTTCCAGATTTAGAGATTAAAGATGCAATCGCAACTCACATTGCGTATATATAAAGAACTTTTGCGGTATTCAAACCGCAGACAAAGGTATGAATAAGTCCCGAATTAGCAACCGACGCCGCGTATATGCGCTTCAAATAAGCTCGAACGTGTTATGATTCCGCCTTTGAGGAATGTTCTCGCCCGCGGTGCGGCCGGAGCCGGACTTGACGTCGGCCGCCCGGACGGGTTTGCGCCGGCGCATGCGTCTGCGGCACTGCCTGCGGAAGCGCCCGACCGTTGTTCCTGCAAGCGTTCGCGCTCAGCCCCCCCCCGCCGGGAGGCGGCGGTCTGCATGAAAGGAGAGGAGGCTGTCCCGACAAGTCTTAGACAGCCCCCTCCCTCCCATCATTCGTGCTGCCATTCGGGAGTTTTCCCGAACAGGCAATGCTCTCAAAGGGTTAAAAATACTTGTCGGACAGCCCCTCTCCGAACGTGTCGCAGCGCGCTCACTCTTCGTCGGTGTCGGTATAGGCTTTGAGCAGTTTCTCCTGCACGTCGGCGGGCACCTGTTCGTAGGAGGCGAACTTCATCGAGTAGGTGCCCGACCCCGAGGTGAGCGAAGAGAGCGTGGTCGAGTAGCGGTAGAGCTCGGCCAGCGGCACGCGGGCGTTCAGCCGGTCGAATCCCTTGTCCGATTCCATGCCTTCGATCATGGCGCGGCGGTTTTGCAGGTCGCTCATCACGGCGCCCATGCAGTCGCTCGGCACGAGCACCTCGACCGAATAGATCGGCTCCATGATCTTGGGCCCCGCATTGCGGAAAGCCTCCTTGAAGGCGTTGCGGGCGGCCAGCTTGAACGAAATTTCGTTCGAGTCCACGGGGTGCATCTTGCCGTCGTAGACCACCACGCGGATGTCGCGGGCATAGGAGCCCGTGAGGGGGCCTTCGTCCATCTTCTCCATGATTCCCTTGAGGATGGCGGGCATGAAGCGTGCGTCGATGGCGCCGCCGACGATGGCGCTGTAGAATTGCAGCTTGCCGCCCCACGGAAGATCGTACTCCTCTTTGGTCTTGACGTTCACGACCAGTTCTCCCCTGCCCGGCACCTTGTAGTTCTTGGGTTCGGGCATCCCTTCCGCATAGGGTTCGACGATCATGTGCACCTCGCCGAACTGTCCGGCGCCGCCCGACTGTTTCTTGTGGCGGTAGTCGGCCTGAGCGACGCGGGTGATGGTCTCGCGGTAGGGAATGCGCGGCGCCGTGTAGTCGAAGGCGATCTTGTTTTCGCTGAGGATGCGCGAGCGCAGGATGTTCAGGTGGTGTTCGCCCTGTCCTTGGACGATGGTCTGTTTGAGCTCTTTCGAATAGTCCACCAGAATCGTGGGGTCTTCGTATTTGGCGTCGTTGAGGAGCTTGCCGAGCTTCTCCTCGTCGTTCTGCTCCTTGGCCTTTACGGCGGCGCGGTAGCGGGGTTCGGGGAAGACGATCGGGTCGATCCGCACGGGGGAGGAAGGGGCGCAGAGCGTGTCGTTCGTGCGCGTACCCTTGAGTTTCACCGTGCAGCCGATGTCGCCGGCCGAGAGTTCCGTTACCTTGATGCGGTTCTTGCCCGCCACGGCGAAGAGCTGCGAGATCTTCTCCTTGTTGCCCGTGCGGGGATTCAGAAGCTCGGCGCCTTCGGCGAGCCTGCCGCGGATCACGCGGAAGTAGCTGATCTCGCCGATATGCTGTTCGAGCTGGCTCTTGAAGACGAACGCCACGGCCGGCTGCTCGGCGTCGGCATCGATCTGCTCGCCCTCGACCGAGAGGAATTTGGGCGCTTTGAGCGGCCCGGGTGCGACGTTGATGACGAACTCCATCAGACGCTTGGTGCCGATGTCGCGCTTGGCGCTCGTGCAGAAGATCGGCATCAGCTCGCGTTTCGAGAGTCCGATCTTGAGCCCTGCACGGATGTCGTCCTGCGTGAGGGTCCCCTTGTCGAAATAGAGTTCCATGAGGGCCTCGTCGTGCTCGGCGGCCATCTCGACCAGCTCCTTGTTGAGCGCCTGTGCGCGTTCGAGCTCCTCGGCCGGGATGTCGAGCTCCTCGCGGTGGCCGTCGTGGTCCTTGAAGCGGTACATCTTCATCAGCAGCACGTCGATGAAAGCGTCGAATCCCGCCCCCTGATCGACCGGATACTGCACGAGGACGGGCTTCACGCGCGAAGCGGCCTTGATCGACTCGTAGGCCGCCTCGAACGAAGCCTTGTCGGCGTCGAGCTGGTTGATGACGCCGATGACGGGTTTATTCAGTGCGCGGGCGTAGCGGGCCTGAATCTCGCTGCCGACTTCCCAGCCGTTCTGGGCGTTGAAGAGGAAGATCCCGACGTCGCCCACCTTGAAGGCCGAGAAGAGGCTGCCGCAGAAGTCGTCCGATCCCGGGCAGTCGATGATATTGAGCTTGCGGTCCATGAACTCCGTGAAGAGGATGGTCGAGTAGATCGAACGTTTGTATTCGTGTTCGATGTCCGTATTGTCCGAAAGCGTGTTGCCGGTTTCGACACTGCCTCTGCGGTCGATGACTTTGCCCTCGAAGGCCATCGCTTCGGCAAGGGTTGTTTTTCCCGTGCCCGGAGCGCCGATCAGTACGATGTTCTTGATCTCTTTGGCTGAATAGTTTTTCATATAGCTCGAAGTTTTAGGTTTTGCGGCGGCGTTCATTCGGTAAAAGAAATTTGCCGACTGATAAATATACGAAAAAATCGGGAAAACAAACGCCGGACGCGAAAAAACCGTTCATCCGCAAAAAAATCCGGCTCGGGTTCCCGCACGCGCCCCGGCCGCCGCGCACCTTCCCCGGCCGCCGCCGGAGCGGCAGCGAAGAGCGCTCCGCGAAGCGGAAACGACGGACTGCCGCCATCGGCGGCGACGCCGGACCGCTCCGGACGCGGAGTGCGCGGGGATATAAAAAATCACCTCATATTATAATGAGGCGATCGTTCCGCTTCGCAAACGGGTCTCCGGCCGTCATTGCGCCGCGTATTCCGCCAGTACGGGTGCGATCGTCCGCTCCAGCAGGGCGTAGCCCTCCGCATTGAGATGTACGCCGTCCGTCGTATACTCCGCCCGCATCGACCCGTCGGAAGCCGCCAGCGGCGTGTGGCAGTCCACCCATTCGATGCCGCGGGTCCCGGCATATTCGCGCAGGCGGGCGTTCACCGCTGCGATTCGCGCCGGCACGTCCTCGATCTCCGGCCGCCACGGATAGCTTCCCGCGGGCAGGATCGTGCAGAGGATGGGCTCGATGCCGTTCGCGCGAGCCAGTTCGGCCATCGAAACGATATGATCGGCGATGCGTTCGAGGGGTGCGTAGCCGTCGTTGCGGGCGATGTCGTTCGTCCCGCCGAGAATCACTACGGCCCGGGGATGCAGGTCGATCGCATCGGCGCGGAACCGGCAGAGCATCTGTCCCGTTACCTGTCCGCCGATGCCGCGGCAGGCATAGCCGTTGGCGGCGAAAAACTCCGGGTCGGCGTCATCCCACTGGTCGGTGATCGAGTCGCCCATGAAGACGACGGAGGGTGCCTTCTGCAAGGCGGCATTGGCGGCGGCATAGCGGCCGAATCCGGCCCAGTCGGGCCCGTCCTGCGAGGCGAGTGCGAGCGGTGCGAACAACGCTGCGGCGAGGATGAGGAGTCGTTTCATAGCGATTTATACAAAATGCTGATTCGTTGCCGATTGCGGGCCGGCGATCCCGGTATCGTGTATCTCTCCGGCATCCCGCCCGCTGCGGTTCGCCGGGGCGGGCGAATATTCGGCGCACTGCATTCGGCAGCCCCGATGCACCGATCCGTCCTGCCGATCCGCTACTCCGTCTCGCGGGTCCGCTCCGCCTGCCGTCCGCCCGCAAGGCTGCCGCCGCGGCCGCAGGGAGGCGGGGAACCCGGAGTTCCGGACTGCGGTCCGGCGCCGGGCATAATCACGGGAACCGGCGGCAGCGGCGGGGCGGACAGGTCTCTCCCGCCCGCATTTCGACGGCGGAACGGCCGCCGGCCGAGGCGGCGATCGCGGCGTCCCGGATCAGGTATCTTCTACTTTTGTTCGTGGTTTTCGAAGATTTCGTTCAAGGTTTCGGTCAGCCGTTCGGCAGCATGCGCCAGCGCCTCGGGCGAAGGCGCTTCGCCGGCATAATGCGACGCAACGCGGATCTCGCAACACCGCACGCCCAACGCCTCGCACACGGCCGTCAGCGCCGCCCCTTCGCGGCTCACGACCTGCGGATGCGCTCCGCGTGCGGATGCGGAACGAAAGGAGGACGGCACCCCGCCGGAGCTGCAAACGACGGCTCCGGGGCCGGCTGCCGATGTGTCGCCGCGTGGGCTGCTGCCGGCTGTCGGAAGATCGTCTGCGGCATAAAATCCGCAGCAGGTCGGAGGATCGTATTCCTCGGCCGCTTCGGCGTGTGGTCCCGAGGCGAACGGATCGCCCGCAGCGGCTTCGGCGGCGGACACCGGAGTGTCGTCGGAAAGGTCGTCGCCGGTCGTCGGGAAACCGGCCGCTGCCTCAGCGTCCGTCTCCGCCGTCTCTTTCGCCCGAATATCGCAGCCCGCGCACTGCACCGCCGTCTGCGCGCTGCATCCGGTCGCTTCGGGCAGGTCGGTTGCGGGATCGGTCCGGTAGATCCGTCGTTCTGCGGCGGCGAGCTCCGCTTCGAACCGGCTCGTAACCTCCACCGCTTCGCCGAGAGGCAGCATGCGGTCGCAGGCCGCAGCCGTTCCCGCCAGCACGACGAGGTGCGGTTTCCGGGCCTTCACGGCCCGCACGACCGCGGCGGCGGTTTGGACCGGGCCGCGGCCGGAGATGAAGACCGGCACGTGCGGTTCGGAGAGCAGGAAGCCTTTG